>UPTG01000546.1_pt1 | contig 30626 bp, 18 predicted proteins | sample 2160121 | NCBI WGS metagenome assembly UPTG01 (sample SAMN06266255, study PRJEB28933) | marine metagenome | isolation source: Columbia River Estuary | place: USA:Columbia River Estuary, USA | collected 2014-07-27
CAGGTTCTCATTGGTAGACTGCAGCAAGCCGCCGACCAAAGGACGTAAGTCCGCCGTCCGTCCGGCTGTGATCGAACCAAAGCCCGTGATCAAAGGGGTAAAGTCACCGCGCGTAAAGGGCAGCAAATCCACCGTATAGGATGGCTCTTGCGCGCCAAAGAACCCGCCGCCCCGCCCGCCTGAGGCTTGGTTGTTGTCCAACCGCCCCTTAACCAAACGGTAGCCGCCGAAGGCAATGGCCAAAGTTGCCACTGAAAGCAAAAGGAAGCCCAGCAGGGCGCGCAAAGTGGTTCTCATCTTTTCCTCAAAATCCTTGGGATGGCGACGGACATATTAATCATCAAAAGATCTACGACGATTGTGCCATGATTCATCCCTTTGGCACGCGAGAAACTCAGGAATCCTTGAATTTCCTCTGCACAAATGCGCCTCATCCATTGCGCGAACTTTTGGTTTAACTGGCGAACTGAAAGCGAGATGATGTCGCAAAACAGAATGATCGTCTCTTCACCACCCATCAAAAGGACCCCTGTTGATGACCGAAAACACCGCTGCCAAACCCGGCGACGTTGAGCGACCCCGAGCCAAGCAGTTGGAGATCCTCGGTGAGAATATCAATGTCTCCACCGGCACCGGCACCACGCGCTTGGGAATCTAGAGTCGCCCCATCAATCGTGACCGAGTCGATCGAATAAATCTGGATCTCGCCTCCGGGACCATCGCCTAAGCTGCTCGTTGTTAACGTGACGTCTTGGAGAACCGTCTCAGCGGTGAGCAGTTGTATGTCTGCACCCACCCCGCTGCCCTGGGAATCACCAAAAATACCGCCAGTACCTGTTGCAATAAAGCTGTCCCCCGATGCGATGAGGTCGCCAGCAGCGCCTGAACTCTCGGCGGTAATGTTGATATCTGGATTAAGGAGCTTGATCGCGCCGCCCTGCAGCAGGATTTCACCGCCGACACCCGTGCCGATGCCGCTCGCATTCACGGCCACATCACGCCAGTCGATGGTTTCGCCGCGCATCAATATTTCGCCGCCATTCCCTGAGCCTTTCGTTTCTGCTTCAATTAATGTCTGGCTAAGATTGATATCGGTTGCGTCGATCTCTAGAGCTCCGCCCTCGCCACCACCTAAAGTCGCCAGCAGAAATTCAGTATTCGCGATGTCGACTGTTTCAGCGGTGATGCGCACGGCACCCGAGTCACCAGCGTCATCGATCGTAGAAAGTGAAGAAACGTTGACGGTTGAGTCGTTGCTTATCGAAACAGTCGTTGCTTCAAACAAGATGTCGCCACCACTGCCAGTGCCTATCGCCTCACCGAGTACCTCAACGTTATCCAGAGTGATCGTTGTTGCTGCTAGTTTTACCGTGCCGCCGTTTCCCGACCCCACGCTAGACGCATTGATCAAAGCACCATCGCTCATCGTGATAGTGTTCTGTGCTTGGAGGTTGAGCACGTCTGCATCGCCAGAACCTAATGCCTGGACGTCGATGGTGGTCTCACCGGTAATGACAATATCTGCGGCATTGATGCTCACTCGCCCGCCAATACCCGCATTGTCTGATTCTGCGATCAAGGCACTACCGGACTCAATGCCGAACCGGCCTGCGGCTGTGATTTCGATTGAACCAGCTATCGCTCCTTGAAACTTACTAGAGGAGTTGAGGCTGCTATTGTGCTCGATCAAAATATCAGTGGTATTAATGATAATGTCGCCGGCCCGACTGTCGTTGCCCGCGAATAAAGCGAGCTGACTATTGTCCGAAATTAACATCGTGCTGGCATCGAGGCGTATGTCGCCACCATCAAGACTACCGCCAGACGATGTTGATAGTTCAACGTTATGTTCAAGGCTAATATCGTTGGCCACGATATCGATATCACCGCCGCTCGCCCCCAGTTTGCCTGAGCGAATCGCGCTGCTGCCGTTGATGCCCTCTAGGGCGAGTGAATTCGATCGAACTTTGACACCACTATCGCGCCCAGAAGCCGTGACGATAGTATCGACCGCATAGACGGTCCCACCCTGGAAAAAGGTGCTGCCGCCAACCGTTTCAAGCAGGCTATTCTCAAGATAAATATTGCCAAAGCTCGCATCACCCATACGAATGCCAATTTCCTGTGCGTTTAGGTCGGCGTTTCGAACCGTGATGGCCTGGGCGTTTATATTGAGATTGTGCGAGGTGGCATCGACTTCACCATCGGGCGCTCGACTGCTATCGATGTTGATAGTGCCGCCACTGTCCGCGAGAAAGCCAAACGAGGAGATCGCGCTGGTGCTTAAAGTGGACGACGCAGATGGATTGCTGAAATAACGCGAACCGTCGGAAAACTCGAGAAAGTCGCCGGTCGATAGGTGCAAGGTACCGTCAACATCTACGACTGCTCCATTGCTAAATATAAACCCTGCAGGGTTAACCAACCAAAGTGAGGCGCCACTAATACTGGAGGTGATCTTGCCAGCGATTGACGACTCGCCCCCTGTCACGCGACTCACAATATTGCTGACACTTGTCGGTCCCGAAAAATTCGCATGCTCGCCTAAATGAATATTAAACCGATCAAAACTGTGAAATAGATTTTCTCCTGCCTGCTCACCAAAATCCGATGTAATGTTATAGGTGAAGCCGCTACCGGCGGGTACCGAATCGCCCGGGCTGATAACACTTGCCCCCACGGAACCATCGAGGGTGACCTCTGCATATCCAATGGGCATGCAGAGTAGGGTTGATACGAGGATTAGATTCGATTTAGAACGCATGTCGATATCCCAGGCGAAAATGGACGCCATCATCTTGTAGGTCGTACTCCGAGGCTTTGAAATCATCAAATCCATGAGCGAGGTATAATTCAAAGCTAAACCGCTGCGAATGCTTCACAACCACCCCGACGCCAACACTCGCAAGGTCTGAATGCCCGATCGAGGTAGAGTCTTTGTGATTTTCTCCGCGACCCCAATCAAGAAAGCCGATTAAGTCGATCCAGATAGGTAGTTCAGGTCGATAGTGCGCTTCAAGTGAGGCAAGATAAGCGTTATCTCGCACGACTTGGTTCTGCCGGTAACCGCGTATGGTTTCGATGCCCCCGAGCGCATATTTTTCGATAGATAAGAGAGGGTCAGCGGCATGTTGCGCGAGCGCCTTCGCCGTAATGTGGAATTTTTTAGCAAGGAGTTTGGAATACTGAACCTGAGCCAGGTAGCTGGTAAACCGTCCATCAGTTACATCACTGCCCTCGGTCGCATCAAATTTTGACGTACCTCTTGAAATCGAAAACCTCGCCGCTAACGAATCGTTAATATTCTGCTCTGTGTAAGAGACTGCAACCCGTAGGGGTGCGACCTTGCTTTCACCATTGATAGCACCTTCAGAAAAAGAAAAAGGTTGGCCTAGTAATGAGGTTTGATTTCGTCTGACGTCAAATGACAGCTGTAAGGATAGTTCACTGGAGAGGGTTTTCAGAATGGGCCAATTCAGCTGCAGGCCAAGGGATTCAGTTTCACTCTCCACGTCAATTTCATTAAACGGTTCCTCTATCACAGACGAATCGCTCAGCGCATATTGAATCTCTAGGTTAGCGCCGCCTGCCGTTAAAGGTACGGCTATGGCAACATCCTGCGCGTCGAGCCCCTCTGTAACGGAGGCTCCGAGCTGAAAAGTCTCGCCCCACCCAGTTAAGTTGCTGGCGCGAGCCCTTATCTTTGCAGTCTGGCTACCGATCGATGGAGAGCGATCGTTGGCGACATCCAATCCAAGGCTAAATCGAGGGTTGGTTTCAACATCAAGCGCGAGTGTTGCTTCTCCGGGGCGAGCCCCCGGCGCCACTCTTGCGTCTATTCGTGAGACTAGCGGGTTTTGCTCAAGTAGTTTGAGCGCATCCTGAAGTTGAACTAAGTTGAACGGCTCATTAATCTCCAACCGACTACTGATATACTTGTCTTTTAGACGACTCGAAATTTTCAAGTCCGAAATTTTGCCGCTGATAAAGTCTAGCTTTAGTGCGCCCTTGTGAATCTGTTGGTCGGGGATAACCATGCCAGTATTGATGAAGCCGTTTGTCACAAACAGCTGGTTTATTTTGTCTTTGGTCGTAAGTAATGTAGTGGTTTCAACCTGAGAACCAGTGACCGGTAATAGCAAAGCCGCGATCTGTTCCTCTAGCGCGGGTGCTTGGTAAATGAATCGACTAATTTCAACACGACTTTGCTCGCTAATCTGTGGAGATAATGCAGCTGTGCTAGGCAACCCTTTTACGCGCTTAGGCTCAACCAGCTGTTGCTTGGCTTTGGCCTTGGATGTAAAACTCCCTGTTGCAACAACGTCGTCGATGGCTAATGCCGATACTGCAAGCAATATTCCCAGGGCAAAAGTCAGTACCTGCATCATAGCCAGTTACCAATAAGTAAAAAGGGTGCCCAGTCTGAGGGGTGGCTGTGATGCGTTGAGTTGATGAGTTCATTTTGCGCTTTCTTTAACGCCTGGGCTTTGCTGATGTGATCCTTTGCCGCATGGTCGTAAAAACTACCGATAATAAGCACAGTGGCCGCGTCACTGATTTGCCATAAGGAAGCCACTGCACTTCTGGCGCCCGCCTTCAGCGCCACGCCTGCGAGTCCAAGTGCGGCGCGATTGTCACCCACCGCTGTTTCACAGGCACTCAGCACCAGCAAGTCGAGGGTATTACCGGATTGTTGTCTACTCCCGATACTTTGCTCTAACAGATCCATGGTTAATTTGCCGTCGTAGGTCAGCAAATACGATTGTTGGGGGTTGCTATCAAAGTGGCCATGCGTCGCAATGTGTACGATGGAGTATTGCTCTGAACTTAGTTGAGCTTCGATCGTACTTCTTTGAAACTCCTCGTTGTGCAATATTTGTGCACCATGTTGATCCTGTAGTTTATCTAGTTCGCCAGGAACGCCGGGTAAACTCGAGAAACCTTGAACGGAGTGAGAAATACCCCCGGCGAAAAGAGTGGCTTCTTGAACATCGAGGCGCTTGGGAAAGGTCAGACTGATGCCTGGCGTCGTCGCGATCGCGTACTTTTCAATCATATATTGGTCACCATCGAAGAAGGCAGAAAATGGAATGGTTCTTAGAATGCCATCAGGTATGACGAGTAGGGTTTCAACGCTCTTCTCCCGCAACAAGGGTTCCACATCTGCGAAAACAAGCTCATGAAGTTCCTCTCCGAGAGCTTTGTATTCGTCATCACCTTGATCGAGTTCTAGGTTATAGCGAAAGTCGTTAGCCAGTTGCTCGAGCGCTGACGCGCTGACCGATTGAACAAATTGGTACACCTGATCATCGATGTTGACGAGCACCTCTAGTCGATCCGCAAGAATGACCGGGTAGATGATTGCGGTTGCCGCTTCGACAAGTTTCAAGTCAACAGCCTGATCAGGTATCACGCAATCGTTCTGGAAATAGTCTTGTAGCTCGGCGGATTTGGACTGCTCCAGTACAGTCTGAACTTGCTTCAGGTAAGTCTGCCGACGAGGTTGTGTTTTTGCCTCGATGGCAGCGGTTAGCAGCAAGTCAGAGAGTTCAGCAAAAAGCGGTTGGACCTTTTGCGGAAAAGTAAATGGAGAGCCGTTGATGAGTTCGGTCCTGACGTGTTCGAGCGTGCCAATCGCGGTCTGATATCCCAAAATCGCATCGTCTGTTCTACCCTGTAGGCGCAATGCGCGGGCTAATTGCCACTGCCATAAATAGGCACTCTCAAAAGCGCGGCGGGTATTTGCTAAAAAGTTGGCTGTGGTTAACCGTTGGATACCGTCCTCGAGTTTATTCTGATTGATCAATAACCGTCCCTGATGACCGATGGCATAGCTTTGCAATCGGACTTGGCCTTGATTTTTTGCTGTGGTTTCGGCTTGCTGGAGAATGCTTAAAGCCTGTCTGTAAAAATTCTCTTCTCCGGTTTGGTCGGCGATTCGAATAAACAGGTCGCCGATAGAGATTTGAATCTCAACTGTATCCGAACGTACGCCGAGTGTTGATGAGAGCGTTAAGAGTTGTTTGCCTATGGCAAGTGACTTATTGGCGTTTTTATTGTCTAGCTCGTGACGTAGATGATTTGTTAAAACGGTCAAGGTCATCGCTTGGTCACCGGACGCCAAGCTCGCAGTATATGCGCGAGCAAAGGTGTCGGTCGCGGTTTTGACATCATTAAGGATGCTTTGCACGCTAGCGAGAATATTGAGCGCTCTCGCTTCGATTGCTTTCGATTCTGATTGATCCAGCGTGCGGGTGATCAGATTTAGGCTAAGAGGATATTCGCCCAACTCGAAGTAGAGCTGGGCGAGGAGAAGCCCTGTTTCGCTCGAATCTTCGCTTAGCTGTTTGGCTAATTGGTCGGCTTGTTGAAGTAACGCAATCGCTTGAGTGCGATACCCCTGATCTTGAAAAACGCGAGCTTTTGTTACGAGATCGTCCCGGAGTGTGCTGTCAGCGTCGAGGGCGTTTACTGGCGCAGCCGAAAGATATTGGCCTAAGCTCAAAAAAAAAAGCGCTAAGACCGGTCGGACTTGGAGCCACATACTTATTTCCTGGGTAGCTGGAATAAATATTCCACAGGTGGGGACGATAGCAAATCGTTAGAATGTCTGGCAAGTCATGACCGACCTATGGCTCTTTTAACTTGGGGGGTAATCACTCAAAAAAGTTTTGAGTGGTTAGCGCTATGCTCGAGATTATGTTCGTTCCTGATTTAGAAGAGCGGATGCGTGTAATCGCATGCACGACTGATCCAAGTCTCATTGAAAAAATGCTGGATCACATTTGGGGCAAGCGCTACGGTAATTTTGTTTTGTACGTGCCCCGTGTCACACTAGTATAGTACGCCGTCGGGCTCGGACCGCTCGCACAGCTATCCTCGGCATGGAGGGTTCCCGAGGGTCTCGCTGCGATCAGAAAATCGCCAGGCTATGTGCCGATAGGCAAAACGCCATTAATGAATTATTGGCGTCTACTTCTAAATTAGACCGAAAAGAGAGTTAGATGATATTTTGGATTTTTGCGGCTTTACTGAGTTTCAATGTAGCGCTGGCAGAAGAACTGCAGACGCAGAGCCCAAGTGATGATGTTGCGCTCGCGAAAAACCTCGAGGCTTTGGCAGAACGCTTAAAGGATCAACCTGACAATGATAAAGGTTGGTATATGCTGGGTCGCTCCTATCTAAATATGGGTAATTATGAGCAGTCCGCTGCCGCGTTTGCGCACATGTTGGCCAAGTTTAAGGATGATCATAGTCTCTCAGCTTACTACGCTGAGGCTCTATATATGGCAGATGAGCAGATAGTCACACCTAGGGTTGCGGCGGCGATCGAAGCGACGCTCGCACTTAACCCCCACGATATTACGATGTTAGAAATTAAAGCGTTGGGTGCCTTTCAGAGTCAGGACTTACGAGGAGCGATTGGTTTATTTCAGCGTGCTCTAGCGGCCGGCGCGGAAGGTGAACGAGCAGACATGATCAATCGGGCAATCGTTCGAATCCAAGAAGACTTAGGCGATGCGCCTATGATGGCCGAGGTACCCATAGCTCAGGCGCCTCCGATAGGGTCAGAGGAGGGGAGAGCGACGACAATTCAAGCGGCACCGAAGGCACAAACTGCGGCCTTAGCCGGCCGTCGGCTTCAAGTGCTGGTCGAAGTGGCGGACTCTGTTCAAATAGATGCCGCAACGCCCGTTTTTGTTTTTGCCCGGGCGATCTCTGGTCCGCCTATGCCGCTTGCTGTACAGCGCATGACGCGCGGTGAGTTGCCGCAACTGGTCACTTTGGATGAATCCATGGCGATGATGCAAGGGATGGGGCTGGCGAATTTTGACACCGTTCAGGTGGTGGCACGAATATCAGCTTCGGGCATTGCGACTGCGGGACCTAATGACTACCAAGCGCTGTCTGGATCGATTGATCTGACTCAAAAATCCGAGGTGGTCCAGTTGAGCATCGAGAAGCAAGTTAAAGACTTCTAGCAAAGTAAGCTCTGAGGGGAATTGTCCTGACGGATCTACTGTCGTTAAACGAGTTTGTCTAGCTACGAGATGGTCGATGGTTTGTCTGAAACCCCGGTCCAATGGGCTCTCCGGCGGAGATTAAAGCAAGCTTTAGTCAAATTTCGAGTTGTTGGCTGACTAAATTGATGAATATTTTGCAAAAAGCAATAAATAGCTTACTTTTGCGAATTATTGCGCTAGTCTTTGGTGTTCAGGCGCGACTATGGAAGGTCAGTGTATTCAGTCGTAAAGAACAAAGCAGTAAATAGCCGGAATTTCAGTATTTTTGAAGTGCTCGCATACCTTGGTGGTATCGAGTTGTTGTCAAAGTTTGTCAGCTGTCTGAATGCACCGCGAACAGCCAGTGAGCGTAGCTACTGCGCTATCCTCCGAAGTTTTGATTCTGGCTGTACTGTGACATTTTGGTTTCTTGAACGCGGCGCGTTCGCTTGGAAGGCAGAGAAAAGCAGTCCGAATTTAGAAAAAAATACTAGGAAGCGGGAGGGATGAATTGTTCGAAATAGCCGTCATTGGAGCAGGGCCAGGGGGGCTGAGTGCAGCTGCGCGTTGTGCTGAATCCGGAATCGATCACGTGCTTCTGGAAAGCTCTCCAAAGGTCGCAAACACCATTCAGAAGTACCAAAAAGGCAAGCACGTTATGGCTGAGCCTGGCGTGTTACCGCTCCGTAGTCCGATAGTCTTTGACGCTGGAAAGCGTGAAGAAATTCTCGATAATTGGGAAACCGGCATCGATACTTTGGGTGTTAACATCAAGTATGGCGCTGAAGTAAAGTCGATCTCGGGTGAGAAGGGCAATTTCACCATCGGTCTTATCAGCGGCGACGACATTCAAGCTAAACATATCATTCTCGGCATTGGCATGCAGGGAAACCCGCGTCAACTGGGCGTTCCCGGTGATCAAGCGGAATGGGTCCAGTACCAACTCGATGATCCAGATGAATACAAAGACGAAAGTATTGCTGTGGTCGGCGCAGGTGATGCTGCTATCGAAAATGCGATCGCGCTTTCGAAAAACAACAAAGTCTACATTATCAACCGAAAAGATGAATTTGCTCGAGCAAAAGAGGGTAATTTAAATCTGATAACGTCGGCAATCGATGCTGAGACCATTGAATGCTATTACAGCAGCTCTCCCGCTGAGGTTGAGCATTTGGCCAGCGGTGCCGATTTCGCTGGTAATTTAAAATTAAAAACCAGCACCGGTGAAGCAATGTTGCCGGTGAATCGAATTATTGCTCGTCTCGGGGCAATACCCCCTCGAGGTTTGGTTGAGTCGTTCGGTATCGAATTTCCTAGCAAAGATATGACGGCGATACCCGCACTCACCAGCAGCTATGAATCGAACGTTGAAGGCATGTATATCATTGGTGCGCTGGGTGGTTATCCGCTCATAAAGCAAGCGATGAATCAGGGCTATGAAGTCGTTGAATATATCGTCGGTAATGAGGTTAAACCCGCAGATCATGGGTTGCTTGAAGACAAATTTAGGGCGCTGCCGTTCGACTTGGAAGTCGATGAAATACTTGAAATGGCGCAGGCGCGCATCCCCGTCTTTGGTGATGTTAACGCGCTGCTATTTCGTGAGTTGATGCTGGATTCTAACGTGATGGCGCCTGCCGAAGGTGACATTATATTTTCGAAAAATGACTACACCAACACTTTCTTTACGGTCCTGCAAGGTGAAGTAAACATCGAGATTAATGAAGACCTGTCAATTAACTCTGGCATGGGTAGCTTCTTTGGTGAGATGAGTCTGATTTCAGGTCGCCGTCGCTCGGCTACCATCAAGGCGGGTAAGAACTGTGTTCTGGTCGAAACACCGCGACGCACCATGATTAAACTCATCGCGTCGGTAGAGGCCGTAAAGCGTGTGCTTGACGAAACCTTTATCGTTCGAACTATTCAGCAAAAGTTCGCTCCAGAGACACCAATTGAGGAATTGCAACCCATTGCCGCTAACGCGCAAATTAATCAGTATGCGCCGGGAGAGGTCATTTTTTCAGAAGGTGATGAAGCGGACAGCTTGCATTTTATCCGCAGTGGATCTGTCACCGTTTCGGTTGAATTAGATGGCCGAGAAGTCATTATGAGTTATGTGCCGGCAAACGTTGCGGTAGGTGAAATGGGTCTGTTGGGCGATACGGTTCGCAGTGCGACCATTAGTGCCACGGTGAAAACGGAAACAATTTCAATCGATAAAGAATCCTTTCACATGTTGCTTGAGCGATCTCCGGCGCTTAAAGAGCGCTTACAAGCAACAATGCAGGAGCGCAATCAACAAAACGTTGCACTGCAGAGCAATTCTGAATCAAGTGATTTGATGTCTTTTCTCATGGGGGAAGGATTGGGAGCAGCAACAGATGTGTTGCTCATCGATGAAGATATTTGTGTTGGTTGTGATTTCTGTGAATCAGCTTGTGCGGCAACGCACGATGGCACATCAAGATTAGACCGAAAAGCAGGTCCTACCTTTGCGCATATCCACGTGCCAACTTCTTGTCGGCACTGCGAAGATCCAACCTGCATGAAAGACTGCCCACCTGATGCTATTCAGCGTGGTGGTTTGGGTGGTGAAGTGTTTATAGGAGACAATTGTATTGGTTGTGGTAACTGCCAGCAGAATTGCCCTTATGGGGTCATTCAAATGTCCTACAAAACAGAAGCGCCAAACAATTTTTGGCGATGGATGTTGTTTGGCTTAGGTAAAAAACCTGGCGAAGGTGCAGCCGCAAAAGTTGGCGAGGCATCTTTCAAGCAAGCTGTAAAGTGTGACATGTGCAAGGGCCAGTCAGGCGGTCCTGCTTGTGTCCGTGCTTGCCCAACGGGTGCGGCAGTAAGGTTAAGTCCTGAGGATTTTGTTGATTTGGTTAACGCCTAATCAAGTGTTAGTGAGATTAAAAGGTTGTGATGTGGGAAATCTGCAGAGCGAAATATTAATAACGACAAGTGGATTGTAGAGTTTAAGAATCATGCATACATCTTTCGTAAGTCATGCCGGGGGTCGATATTTTTGGTTAGCACTTTCCCTCGTCGTGCTGAGCATAATTATCTACGGTTGGCATGATCCGCCGGATACACCTAACGGTGGAACTTGGTACGGATACACCTTAGGTACCATCGGTGCCTTGCTTATACTTTGGTTGCTGTATTTAGGTCGGCGAAAACGTAACTTTGCCAAAGGTTGGGGCACAGTTCGCGGATGGGTATCTGCCCATGTGTACTTTGGCTCCGCTTTGCTGATTATTGCCACGTTGCATACCGGTTTTCAGTTCGCACTGAATATCCATACCCTCGCCTATGCATTGATGTGTTTGGTGATTTTCAGCGGCTTTTTTGGTGTTTGGGCGTACGTGTCTTATCCGCAAAAGCGTAACACGCTGAAGAAAAGTGAAACGCTTGACGACATTTTCATGCGCTTGGAAGACTCTGACTCGCAACTGAGGAAAAGCGTTAACAAGCTTCCTGACAGCGTTAGAGCGGTGGTCACAAGCGCAATTGATAGAACTGAAATTGGCGGTGGCGTGTTCGATCAGCTTTTGGCAAGAGATAAGTCAAAAGTGATGATTGATGGGATTGTTCTTGCCAATGCGAATCAGAATGCCGCAGTTGACTGGCTCGTGAAACATATGTCGAACGCGACAGGAGATGAGTCTCAGCAGATGGCGATTATCGTCAGAGATTACGCTAGCCGGCAAAAACTGCTTTCGTTAATTCGGTCAGATATCAGGATGTCGGCAATTCAAGAAGTTTGGTTGTTTTTTCATGTTCCTATGTCGTTTGGGCTAATCGCTGCATTGATTGCTCATATCGTTTCAGTATTTTTGTATTGGTAGCTAAGGATTCCGAGTGCGTATAATTGTACGATACATCGAGTCAAAAAGTGTTCAACAGAGCACCTTTGACGGCAGCGTCGCCACGATTGGACGGGGCACAGATCAGGTTATCCAAATCGCTGATCGGCGCTTGCCTCTGGCGCACTCTAAGTTGTCTGTTGCTTCGGGGAAGCTAAGCTTAAGTGCGAATGGAGAACATCGATTTTCGGTAAATGATCAACTGTCAAAGAAAAGCGTGCTGAACGCGGGTGACGAGGTTGATATATCCGGGCATACGCTCCGCGTGTTGCCCGGCGAAGGTGACGCAGAGTTTGTCGTCGAAGTCGAGCTTTCCGCCGAGCAAGTCGAATCACTGAGGGATCGATTTACAACACGACTCAAGCATGTCGGCCTTCCAGAACGAGGAATTTCGTGGGTACTGTTTGTCCTCATAATTTCAGTGGGACTAGGTATTCCTGGCGTTGGCTTTTATATGGGTGGCGATACGATGGAAGTGCTGCGTGATGGGCCTCTTCCGGATGACGGGGTGTGGCTAACGGGTAAGCTGCACCAGAGTCATGCATATATGGGAGATGATTGTAGTTATTGTCATGCGGAGGCCTTTACTCAAGCAAGAGATAAAGAGTGCTTGACCTGTCACACATCAGTAAATCACCATTTTGACACAGAGCTGATGGGTCAAGGTTACGGCGCCGCAGATCAGTGTGCGGATTGTCATAAAGAGCATAGCTCAACGGGCAGTATTATCCGTGAAGATCAGGCGGTTTGCACAACCTGTCATGCCGACCTCGAATTGGCGGGTTTCGCGGACAGTTCCTTGAGGCCAGCAAACGACTTTTTGGAAGACCACCCCACATTTATGGTGTCCTTGGACAAATGGACAGGAACAAGTTGGCAGCGGGAACGCGTTGATTTGCAGGCTGACGACCTTATTGAAGAAAGCAATTTGATTTTTCCTCACGACATTCACGTCAGCAGTGATGGCATAGATGGGGTTGACGGAAAAGTGGTCATGGTCTGCGCAGACTGTCATCAGCCAGAAAAAGGCGGTTTGAATATGCGTCCGGTGACGATGGAACAGCATTGTGCTGATTGCCACCAACTCACCTTTGACCCGGCCTCACCCGACCGTGTTGTTCCCCATGGTTCGCCACCCGATCTTATGCTTACGCTAAGAGAGTACTACGCTTATCAGTTCTTAAACCGTGATCAGTTGAACGCGTCGTCAAAAACGGCGCAGCTGGAAATGCCAGAATCGCGGGAAGTGCGAAGGCCTGGGCGGCGAGCGCGAACAGAGTCGATAGCAGATCTAATGGCCGCGACACAGGTGGATAACACCAAGCCATTAACGCAGCAGGCCAGCGACTTCATAGAATTAAAAGTGAATGGCGCGGCTGAAAATTTGTTTGAGAAACAAACCTGCACAATCTGTCACGAAATCGCAAAAAGTGGTGATCAGGAAGTTCCTTGGGAGGTAACCCCGGTTCGCGTGAATGAAAGCTGGATGCCACTGTCTGTGTTCTCGCACAGCAAACACAAGAATATGCAGTGTGACGGATGTCATGAAGCGGAGAGTTCAGCCGTTGCGACGGATGTTTTGATGCCAGATATTGTTAGTTGTCGTTCCTGTCACGGTGGCGAACATGCAAGCAATCTTTTGCAAAGCACTTGCACGACCTGTCACGAGTTTCACTTAGATTCCCAAAGCTCGATGGGAGAGCATATGAAGATGGACCCATTGCAATGAAGCAAGCGCTGATACCTTTACTCTTAGGTGCATTTCTCCTCACTGCCTGCGGTGGTAGTGGTGGTGGTGATATCGTTGCGGCAGAGCAGGGTGCCGTAGGTAATCCTGCCTCAGGAGGCACCCCGGCCACTTGTGGAAATAATTGCTTTTTATCTTCCGTAGATGTGGAAAAGGTTATTGCTCAGGCTGTTGCCGAGGCAGAAGCCCGGAACGCGCCGGCTACAATTGCAGTTGTAGACAGGGTGGGCAACGTACTAGGCGTGTTTAAAAGCACAGGTGCAGAAAGCTCTGTCACGGTCACATCGACGGCTGATCTAGGTTCGCCGGTGGTGGGTGGATTAGAAAGTCTGAATTTCATACCTGCGACGACTGCTGCAATTGCTAAAGCGATTACGGGTGCGTACTTGTCGACCGGAGGCAATGCGTTTACAACTCGTACAGCAAGTCAAATTGTGCAAGAAAACTTCAACCCTGGTGAGGGTAATGTGTCTTCAGGGCCACTATTTGGTGTTCAATTTAGTCAATTGCCTTGCTCAGACTTTTCTCAGCGATTTCAGGCTGGCGCCACCTCGACGGTAGGTCCTCACCGTTCGCCGCTGGGACTCGCTGCTGATCCTGGTGGATTGCCACTGTATATAGATGGGGTAAATGTGGGTGGTGTTGGCATCGTTGCTGATGGCATCTATGGTCTAGACAAAATCATTACCGATTTTGACCAAAATCTTGATGAGTTGATAGCAACCGCAGCCACTGTCGGCTATGCAGCGCCCACCGATATCCGAGCGGACAAAATTACACTCGTCGGTAAAACAGCGAGATTCAGTGACGCAGTGGTTGCTGACCTACAATCAACGCCAGGTCAGGCAGACTCTATTGCTACGATCCAAGCCGCTGCGCGTGGTGCTTTTGTTGAAGTCACCGGCTATTTTGACGGATTGGGCGCGAGAGCAGGTACAACGTTTGGCCAGGCGAACTCGGGAATACGGCCCGCCGATGCAGCAACTTTCGTTGGTGCAGATGGTCAAAGTCTCGACGCATTTGTCTTCGTCGATCAAGCCAATCAAAATCGTTACCCAGCAAGGGATGGTCTTGATACACCAGCAGGCCTGGCTTCCAACGCGTTGACGGCAAACGAAGTTCAAACACTGCTTAACGAAGCGATCGGCCTTGCGAATCAATCTAGAGCGCAAATTCGTGTGCCCGCTGGTACGCAAGCTCGCGTTACGGTGTCTATCGTCGACAGCAATGGCAATATTCTAGGCATGGGTCGAACCAGAGATGGTCCTGTGTTTGGCGCCGACGTATCATTGCAAAAAGCAAGAACAGCAACATTTTTCTCTGGGACTGGACGGGCACCGGGTGAAACACCTGCCGATATACTTCGCGGGTTTCCTGACCCTCTCTATTTGGCGCCAATGACGCTACCAATTAATCCCGATAATCTAGAGACCTTAAACAATCCGTTACCATCGCTGTCACGTTATGTCGTAGACGCGCAAATTTTCTTTGGCGATGGCGATGCGCTCGAGTCAACAGGTGCACCTGTGGCATTTGCAGACAGATCAGGCGGCAATTTGTCACGGCCTAACTTCCCTGATGGTCCTATTTCTGGCCCGCCGGGTCCCTTCAGTAAGCCACCTGGGGAGTGGAGTATTTTTAGCGTTGGATTGCAATCAGATCTTGTTTACAACTCCGTGATTCAACACGTAGCACATGTGCTCGGTTTAGTAGGAGATGTGCCGCAAAACTGCACAGGCAATACGGGTTTTTCACCGACAAATGCTTTTACCGTAGAAAACTCGGTAAGTAACTTGCCAAATGGCATCCAAATATTTCCCGGCAGTGTGCCAATCTACCGCAACAACACGTTGGTGGGTGGCATAGGTGTTTCTGGTGATGGCGTCGATCAAGATGACATGATCTCTTTTCTAGGCCTACATAGGGCCGGCGAGCGCCTAGGCACCATAAACAATGCACCTCCAGAAATGCGCGCGGATCAAATCGTGATTCCCGGACAGACCTCTCGTTTACGTTACGTAAACTGTCCCCAGACGCCCTTTATTGGTAGCAATGAGACGGAGGTGTGTAATGGGATATGAGCAGCCTGCGTTAAGACGGCGATTGATTCCGCTGACTATTCTGCTCTCTTGTTGTGCGTCAGGGTCTTTATTGGCTGAGTCGTCACAGAGCAGTTCTGGTATAACGCCAGCCACCGGTTACTGTGTTGAAGCAGGTGAAACGACGACGACTCGTCGACGGCCGGGTGTGCCTGTGGAGGAATACCAGCTGCCTGCATGTGAAGATGTAGAAGAAGAAGGGCGAATTAGAGCATGGACGGACCCCGTCGACCTCGGACCTATGGTTCCAGACCGCTGGAGAATAGTGAATGCCGTCGGTATCAAAGAGAACCTCTGGGACCCCTATAATACCCAAAACTGGCTGAAGGGCGACGTACCCGCTTGGGGTAAAGATTGGTTCTACAGCATCATCGCCATTAGTGACTCTATTATTGAGCCTCGCCGGTTCCCTATTCCTGTGGGTGGAGCGACAACAACAAGGCCCGGTAGTTTAGACACGATAGGACAAGGTGAGACGACCATATTTGCGACTAACCTCATTCTCGAGAATGTGTTTTATAGGGGTAATACAACCTTTAAGCCACCAGACTGGGAGTTTCGCTTTACGCCTGTGTTCAACATCAATCAGGTTCATGCGGATGAGAAGGGAATATTAAATGTCGATCCCGATGTTGGCGGTCGAGACGGACGTAAGCGCCGGGATACCTTCATGGGTGTGCAAGCGTTGTTTGTTGATAAGCACTTGCGTAACGTAAGTGACCGCTATGACTTTGATAGCGTGCGAGTCGGCATCCAGCCTTTTTCTAGCGATTTCCGTGGCTTTCTTTTCCAAGATTCGCAATTCGGCGTACGATTCTTTGGTAATCGTGATAACAACCGATTCCAATATAATCTGGCGTGGTTTCAGCGGCTCGAGAAAGATACTAACAGTGGTTTGAACGATGTCACGCAAGATTTACGTGACGATCATATCTTTGCCGCGAATGTCTATTGGCAAGACTTTCCACGGATGGGGTTCTTTTCTCAAGCCACAGTCATCCACAATAGTAATCGCGAGAAGGATCAGATTCTGTTTGATAAAAATAGTTTTATCCAACGTCCTGCGTCCATTTTTGAAGAACGAACTCGCAATTATGAGGTGACGTATTTAGGCTACAGTGGAGATGGTCACTTTGATCGAGTCAATCTGACGACCTCTGTTTATTACGCATTTGGCCAACAAAGCAGCACCAGGCTAGCAGGTAAAAAAGAAGACATTAGCGCGTTTTTCATGGCGGCTGAAGCATCTATGGATTTCGATTGGCTTAGGCCGAGAATTTCTGCGTTGTGGAGTTCTGGCGACGACGATCCGTTTGACGACGAGGCGAATGGCTTTGATGCGATTTTCGAGAATCCTCAATTCGCCGGTGCAGACACTAGTTTTATTATTCGGCAAAATGTCCCGCTGATTGGCGGCGGTGGCATAGCGCTGATGGGTCGAAACGGTATTATCCCATCGCTAAGACCATCAAAAGAACAAGGTCAATCTAACTTTATCAACCCAGGCATTCAAATGATTGGCGTCGGTGCTGATGCTGACCTACTTCCTGAACTCCGATTGTCGGCGAATTGGAATTATTTCCGCTTTGATTCGACGACGCTTTTGGAAGCAGTAAGGCAGCAGGGTCCGATTGATGAGATGCTGGGACATGATGTTTCGCTATCATTAACCTATCGACCATTTATGTCGCAAAACATTGTGGTTAGATTGTCGGGTGCCGCGCTGATTGGCGGAGATGGATTTGACGATTTGTATGGTAATGAGGCTGAGACGCCGTATTCGATACTAGCCAACATTACACTGACGTACTAGGAACGAAGTTTCAGAACATGAAGCATTTAACGCATAAGATAACTAAAGCAGGAATGTTGCTACTAGTACTCACTGGTGGCCTTCTCACAAATGTTGCCTACGGATCTGAAGCCGGTGGCGCATACGTGGAGCGAGTATACGACCCGATTGTTCCAGCGCCCCGATCACAATCGCTGGAAGAGGCGAAAGATAAAAGTGCGGGTTGCATGTCATGTCACACGGATACTGACAGCTTGAGTATGCATGCAAGCCCGGGTGTCATATTGGGATGTACTGACTGTCATGGCGGTAATGCGGATGTGTTCGCGCATGAGGGTGCGGAACATAGTGATTATGACCATGCGATGGAAGAAGCGCATGTCCTCCCAAGTTATCCAGAAGATTGGAACTTTCCTCACAGCCGCAATCCGGAAGTTTCCTACGCATTGCTCAATAAGGAAGCGAAGGAGTTTGTTCGTTTTGTTAACCCTTCCGACCTTAGAGTGGCCAAAGAAGCCTGCGGTGCCTGTCACTTAGAAATTGTTCAAGCGGCAAAGCGCAGTATTATGGCGACAGGTGCTATGTTGTTTGGCGCTGCCACTTACGCGAATAACGTGCTGCCATTTAAAAACTATATCCTGGGTGAAGCTTACACGCCGGACGGAGAGCCAAGCGCGATTAAAGGCCCACCGTTAAAAGACGCCGCGAAAGCGCAAAAAGAGTATGGCGTGTTGCCGATGTTAAGTCCGATTCCATCTTGGGAGACAGTACCTCCCGGGGATGTTTTCAGAGTCTTCGAGCGTGGTGGAAGAAATATTTCCAATTTGTTCCCGGAAACGGGACTGCCCAATGCGCTGGGATTGTTGCAGCGAATTGAGGAGCCTGGTCGGCCCGATTTCAGACAATCAAATCGAGGGCCGGGTACTGGACAAAGAATTTCAGTACCTGTACTGAATGTCCACAAAACAAGACTTAATGATCCATTAATGTGGTTCCTCGGCACCAACGATAACCCCGGAGATTTCAGAACATCCGGCTGTGGTTCTTGTCATGTGGTTTACGCGAATGATCGTGATCCGCGGCACTCTGGCCCCTATGGGGCGGCCGGCCATACCGGTATGACCCAGACCGTCGATCCAACTATTCCGAAAGACGAAGAAGGCCATCCGATTAAACACGTTTTTTCCAGAGCCATTCCTACTGCTCAGTGTATTTCGTGTCACATGCACCAGCCCAACATGTTCGTGAACAGTTTTATGGGATACACGATGTGGGACTATGAGTCAGATGCTGAGTCTATGTTTCCAAAAGAGCAGGAATATCCAAGCGACCATGAGATTCGGGAAACTAACAAAAATAACCCTGAAGCTGCAGCGACCCGTGGGCTCTGGAAAGATCCGGAATTTTTACGAGGCGTTTCAGAGCTGAATCCAGAACTCGAAAACACTCAATTCGCAGATTATCACGGGCACGGCTGGAACTTCCGAGCAGTGTTTAAAAAAGATCGCAAAGGTAACCTGTTGGACGAGGTTGGTGAGGTTGTTGAGCCAGACGACCCAAAGAAATGGGACAAGGCGGTGCATATGTCGTCGATCCATTTGGACGTTGGTATGCACTGCGTCGACTGTCACTTCTCGCAGGACAGCCATGGCAATGGACATATTTATGGAGAGGTTGCTAATGCCGTTGAAATCGACTGTGTCGATTGTCACGGCACAGCGAACGAATACCCAACGCTGAAGACATCGGGACCCGCAGCGCCGCCAGGTGGCACTGATCTGAGTTTAATTCGAAATCCTGATGGTAAACCTAGATTCGATTGGCGCGATGGCAAGCTCTTTCAGCGAAGTTTGTTGTGGCCTGACCGCGAGTGGGAGATGAGCCTAGTTAAAGACTCGGTTAATCCTCAAAGCTCAGAGTACAACGAAAAAGCTGCGCGAGCGAAAACCATGAAGCGTGATTCTTCCACTCAAGAGTGGGGCGTAGATGTGCCCGCGGAGGAACGCGCGCACGGATATGACTCAATGGAGTGTTATACCTGTCACCAGTCTTGGACAACCAGTTGTGCAGGCTGTCACTTACCGATTGAGGCGAACTGGAAAACTGAACGGCTGCACTACGAAGGTGGAGAAACGAGAAACTACGCGACGTACAATCCCCAAGTCGTCCGTGATCAAATATTCATGCTAGGTCGTCGGGGTCCAATAAATGGCGGCAGAATTGCGCCACTTCGATCGACGTCTGCTTTGGTACTCTCATCAACTAACTCGAACCGAGAGAAAATTTACGTTCAACAACCACCGATTTCGGCCAGTGGATATAGCTCTCAGGCAATCAATCCGCACTTTGCACACACCGTGCGCAAAACCGAAACGCGCGTTTGTAGTGACTGCCATCTCTCAGAAGAAAAAGATAATAACGCGATCATCACGCAAACAATGGGTTATGGCACAGACTTTGTCGATTTCGTAGGATATCACGCGTATCTAGGTGGTGCGGGTTCGGTCGAGGCGGTACAAGTGACCGAATGGGATGAGCCACAAACTGTCATTGGTAGTTACTTACACAGTGTGGTCTACCCGGATTTCTTTGATAAACACGAAGCTGCTGGTGATGAACTCGAGACTGGTTATAGCCACAGTTCAGGTGAAGTAAATTGTATCCAACTTCGAGGAGAGTATCTGTTTGCTGCGGCGGGCGATAAAGGACTGCAGGTATACGATGTTGCTGGCATTGCGAACAAGGGTATCAGCCAGAGGATTATTACCGCACCAGCATCTCTTTACGGTCAAGACACAACGATCCCTTCCAAAGATGCGACTTGTGTATCGGTACTCACCACGCAGCCGATAGCGCCGGAGAGAAACGTAGGCGAATTGATGCGGGTGCAAAATCAGGAAAGACCAACGCATCCTATATACAACTACGCGTTGATTACTGATTCGATCGAAGGTTTGATCTTAACCAATGTCAACACGCTTTCAGACGGTGAACCTCGGAACAACTTCTTAGAGCGGGCCGTGACGTGGAACGCCGACGGAGTTCTTGATGGCGCAAAATATCTATCGGTAGGTGGTCACTATGCCTATATTTCTGCGCGAGCCGGTTTAGTGATAGTTGATCTCGATGATCCGCTTAATCCAAAGCACGTGGCGACAGTGCCGATGAATGATGCACGAGGCGTGTACTTACAATTTCGATATGCATTTGTGACGGATGCCGAGGGTCTGAAGGTCGTTGATGTGACAGACCCGAATAATCCAAAACTAACACCGAATAATGTGATCAAGTTGAGTAATGCAAATAATTTGACGCTTGCGAGAACCTTCGCATATGTTGCAGCCGGAAGTGAGGGTCTTATCATCGTAGATGTGACCAATCCAGAAAATATGATTGAGTACGCTCGGTTGGATGATGGTCTAGTTGATGCTAGGGACGTGGTCGTTGCCAGTACTAACGCAAGCTTGTATGCATACGTTGCGGACGGTGTCGGCGGATTAAAGGTTGTTCAGTTAACTTCCCCTAAATCCCAGCCGCGTTACTACGGATTCAGCCCTGACCCGGTGCCAGAAGTTATCGCCACTTTCGAGACAGAAATGCCCGCTCTATCTCTGAGTCGAGCTTTAGAAAGAGACCGGGCAGTGGACGAAACTGGAGGTCAGGTTGCGGTATTTAGCCGACTAGGTTCCGGACCGTTGACAGAAGAAGATATGAGAAAACTTTATCTGGACAAGTCAGGCAAGCCTTGGTTTGTTAAGGATGAGCTCGATACTAAGCAGGCAGAACAAAAATGATCAGAATCCGAACTTACTTACTGTGTTTGAGTGTTGTTTGTCTCTCCTGGGTGAGGGGAGTTGAAGCAGAACAATTGCCGCAATATGCGCCACAAGATCATCTTGGAGTAGCGACATGTGCCTCTGGTGTTTGCCATGGTTCTGTGCGCGCTCGAGAGGCGACTGCGGTTAGTCAAAATGAGTATGTCATCTGGAGTCGGCGCGATCGACATCGCGCCGCATACAATACACTTTTGACAGATCAGTCAAAATCAATAGCCAAAAATTTGGGCCTGAAGAATGCCCATGAAGCTGACATGTGCCTTGATTGCCACGCTGATAATGTCGCGGTTGAGAATCGGGGAGAACGATTTCAGATAGACGACGGGGTCGGTTGCGAGGCATGTCACGGGGGTTCTGAGACCTACATTTCCACGCACGTGGACGATGCGGCAACTCATGCATCTAACATTGAAGACGGCCTGTACCCGTCGGACGATCCGCGTGCAAGAGCCAAGCTTTGTTTATCTTGTCATCTAGGTACATCAGAAAAGATGGCCAACCACAATATTATGGGTGCTGGTCATCCCAGGATCTCATTTGAACTTGATACCTTTAATTGGTTGCAACCAGCGCACTATAACTTAGATGAAGATTACAGGGCTGAAAAGTGGGCAGGGTCTAGTCTTGAGCTGTGGACGATTGGTCAAGTAGAAGCGGCAAGACAGACGTTAGGTTTGATCAAAGATCGGCTTAATAATGCAAGTCTTTTCCCAGAGTTGGCTTTGTTCGACTGCCATGCATGCCATCATTCTATGTCGGATCAGCGTTGGGCCGCTGGTGGATCGAGTTTGCCGCCAGGAAGCGTGCGTTTGAATGATGCAAACTTCGTGATGCTATTTTCTATCGCGAATGTCGTCGATCAAAATCTCGAGCAAGCATTGCGGCAGAGTTTAGCTAAGTTGCACAAGGTCGTGAATAAGGGTCAAAACATTGACGCAGCAATTTCTCAATTTCAGCAACGGTTAGATGAGTTAGATGTAAAAATCACCAACGGCTCAATCAAGAACCACGCTGACGCTCTCGTCAAAGTCATTATCGAGAAATCCGGAAGAAGTAAGATGCTGGATTACGGCAGTGCTGAGCAGGCCTTGATGGCAGTCGATATGTTGTTGTCTTCAACGGGTATGAGGCAGGATTACGCTGCTTGGTTAGATAAAGCCTATGATACTTTAAGTGATGAGAATGCCTTCGACTCTGGTCGGTTTACCAGAGTGATGCGATCTTTTAAGGGTTGATCTTCAACCAAAACAGGCAGCACCGCAGGTAACCTCTACAGTCTGATTGAATCTGCGAGCGCGCAGTTGAACGAATACGGGTATAACTACTCACCGCTAATTATTTTTCCGAGGATGACACCGGAAACGTTATTGTTGAGTCAGCCTTGCGATCCGTGGTTCAACTCGTTCGAAAGAGGGATCGGGAACAACGACTCGATGGAATTCTTTTCGCAACGAAACCAATCTACTTGTAAGAGCTGAAGCATGAATCGTTTACGCACCATGTTCTCTGCGGCGACCGGCATAGTGATTGTCTGGGCGCTTATCCTTGCGAGTGGGTGTGCCGTAGATCATCAAATACAGACGCTAACGCCAGGTGTACTTAAAGTTGCGGTGACAACCGATACTCCTGCGAATGAATATGATTCGCAGCTTTGGATTAAGCGGTATGTGGAGCTTTTTGCTGCAGAGCACGACCTAACAATCTCCTGGCTTGTTGTTCCCTTCAATGAATCTTGGCTGCTAGCGAGCCGAGGTGAAGTTGATTTAGTCGCTACCAACGTTGCGAATTTTGCCGATCGAGCGTCGGCCGGAGCAACGTTTTCCAAGCCTTTTCTTTATGAGCGACGTGCGCTGCGGATCAATCCCGAAGATAGGAAGCGCTTCGCACACATTAACGACTTCGTTGGGCACACTGTCGGTGTTGTTTCAGGCATGGCGGCAGAACGTGACGTTAATCGCCGTGCACCAGAGGGGGTTATTGTACGAACAACTGACACATTTGATGAGCTCTACCAGGCATTCGGCAGCGGACAACTCGATGCAATCGCTGAAGCGGAGTACTACGCGTTGGATGGCGAAATAATTCCATCGCATGGTGATGAAATAATCTTGATTGATCACCATGATCTTACCCCGGGACAACGTGAAGAATCTGTGTTTGTTATTCATGACGGAAGTCGAAACCTGCTAGCCGCAGTCAACGCTTTCGTCATTCGAACCAGGTTTCCCCTCTGAAAAATTTTCAGCGTTGAACCCCCTGCAGGAAAAAAGAAAAACCGCAAAATAAATGGCAAAAGCTCGGCAGGATTAACCCATAGTTAAACGCTAGTTTTGAACTCTTCTATCAAGTATCTATAGAATCAATCAAAATAATTTCTACCTTTGAACAATCCTCGTAAACCGCCGAGATGCTGCCGCAGGCACCAGAAAATATATTGTCGCGGTGGTAAGCAAGCATCGCTTGGGCTGCGAGGGTGAAGAATTGACAGCGTTGTCACATTGTGTTGCAATAAAAGCTAAACGCCCGAGGTTCGCTATCTCGGCCGATATTTCCCGCCACTCCACTCCTTCTTTAACGGGGTCAGATATGCCGCTCAACCTGAAACAAACGCTCATTTCGTGTTCGGTGATGTTGTCGTTTCTGTCCAGCTGCGGTGGTGGCGGCAGTGACAGCACCCCCCCTAGTGACCCGATAGACCGAACGGCTCCCGTTATCTCTATAGCGGGCGACAGGACCGTCAATCATGAACAGGGATCGGTATATACAGATCCCGGCGCGACGGCGACCGACGCGGTTGACGGGTCGGTGTTGGTTACAACGTCCGGTGCGGTTGGTAGTGATGCGGGAACCTACACACTGACCTACAGGGCGGCCGATGCGGCCGCCAATGCGGTGACGGCAACACGCACTGTCGTCGTGGCAGATACGATATCGCCGGTGATGACGCTGGTCGGCGCCAACGCTATTGATCATGAGCAGGGAGCCCCTTTCACAGATCCGGGCGTTTCTGCCTCTGATGTCGTTGATGGGACCGTCGCGGTAACGACCAACAGCACGGTGGGGACTGCAGTTGGCTCCTATGAATTGATATACACAGCGACTGACATGGCCGGCAACACCACGACCGCCTCCAGAATGGTGACCGTTGTTGCTCCGGCAACGGTCGGCGATGCGACTGACCTGATGGTACTTGATGGTGGGGCTGTTGATGCGGCCTGGGATCGGGGTATCAATGCCTTTGATGAGGCGATTGGATTTTCAGAATGCAATAACGATGGCGGCGCCGGTTGCCCCAGCATTAGCTGGCAGTTCGTCGACGACGCTGTTCGTGGTGACGTGCTCGAGATCACTCACTCCGCAACCGGAAACCTAGCCGGGCTCTTCATTGCCGCCAGTGTTCCGCTTAATGTTTCCGGATTTGCCACGGGTGATGTGCAATTCGACGTTAGGGTGATAAGTGGCGACAGCAACATCACTATGAAGATTGATTGTGTCTTTCCATGCTCGTCCGGTGAACAGGCGCTGGGCAGCAAAGGTACTGTTGGTTGGGAGACGGTGACGTTACCGCTTTCGACGCTTGTTGCAGGCGGCCTGGATGTATCGAGTGTGAACACTGGCATTGTAATCTGGGCCACAAACGCCACCAGTACAGTTTTCCAGATCGATAACGTTCGATTCACTGGCTTCGATGACAGCACACCGCCGCCGACCAGCAACTATGCGATTACCACATACGGTGCTGGGAGTATCTCCGACACCATTAATCCGGCGAGCTACCGATGCGTTGTTGACTTTGGCAACTGGATCTACAACGCGGGTGTTGTTGAACCGGCAATCGACAGCTGTAATCCGGCAACGGGCATTCCGACAGGTACACCGACGCCGAAGTTTCCACAGCTTACAGGTTCGGCCGCGAATGGCCCCACGCCGACACATAAATGGTGGGGTTCTATCCCCTTTATGGGCGAGATGACAACGGGTGATGCCAACGATGCTGCATATATCACGCCGGACCCGATTACGGCCCGGATTTCCGATCGCGGCTTTCGTGCAATGGGCATACCGTCGGGGCTTGGAAATACTAGTGATGGATTCATGTACCAGATACCTGATCCGTTCAGTGAAGTATTCGATGGTGTTGCACTCGGTAATTCTGCCTTCTCGAATATGGAGGCGTATCTCAAGGACTTCAGCGATGGGTCGGTTACCGTTGAGTGGCAGGAAGGCAATCAACCGGTCATGGAAGCGACGTTCGTGCATGGCTCGCCATACGTTTACGTCAAGGCCTACCAGGGGCAACTCGTCATCAGAACTCTAAGGGCGGATAGCGGCGAGAAGGGTACCTTCTACAATCAATCAAATAGTTTGGGAATCTGGACAAGTGTCGCCGGTCAGCACAACAATTTCCTGGTTGCCGGAGAAGGCACGACCACCTTCGGTAATATCGCAGGAAATGAAATATCAGTAAGCAATGCGACAAATGAACTGACACTGACCTACCTGCCGCAGACATCGGGCGTTCCTGCCGACGCCATGTCCGCATTTTTTGCAAGTCGGGCGAGGGAGGTCGTCGCGTCAGTAGACATCGATTATTCCGTGGATCGATCAGACAACTCGATAACAGTGAGTCACGACTATAGGAATGCCGCAGGCGCCTTGGTTGAAACGATGGTTGGCTTGCACCCCCTGCATTGGAAAAACAGCTCGCAGTCCACGTCAGGCTACCAAGTGAGATCCGCACGCGGGGTGATCAAGTTCAGTCGGACAAGCAGCTTCGACTATCAGCTGGCGTCGGTTGGCGTATTACCGTCATTGCCGTCTCTTAGCGGAACATTCGATCAGGCTACCCTTGAAAATCTAGTCACAGAATTTGTTGATCAGGGCGCTGCGGCATGGAATAACCGTACCGATACCTACTGGGCCGGGAAAAACTATTCCAAGGTCGCTGAATTAATCGCTATCGCGCAAAGCATAGGCATGGACGTTGAAGCGGCACTGCTGCTGGACTGGCTAAAAGCCGAGTTAGCTGATTGGTTTACCGCGGAAACGGACGGCGACCTTGATGTCTTGAAGTACTTCGTCTACGACGATGAATGGAACACTCTGCTTGGAATGGAAGAGGCCTTCTCTTCGCACCAGCAACTTAACGATCATCACTTCCATTATGGCTACTTCGTGCGAGCCGCGGCGGAAATCTGTCGAATGGATATCGCCTGGTGTGGTGCAGATCAGTACGGTCCGATGATCGAACTCCTGATTCGCGACTACGCGGGCGATGCGGATGATTCTATGTTTCCCTATCTTCGGAACTTTGATCCGGCGAATGGGTTCTCTTGGGCGTCTGGTCCTGCGAATTTCGTTCGCGGCAACAATAATGAGTCCACGTCTGAAGCTGCCAATGCGTACGGTGCGATTGTTCTGTATGGCTTGATCACCAGCAATGACGACCTGGTCAGCAAAGGTATGTACCTGCACGCATCAACAGCCGAAGCGTATTGGCAATACTGGAACAACATCGATGGTTACAATAATTCTTTAGCAGATGAAGATAATTTTCCGGCGGGCTACGACCGCATCACGACCTCAATCATCTGGGGCGACGGCGCGGTATTCTCGACGTGGTTTAGTGGTGCTTTCGCTCACATACTCGGTATCCAGGGACTGCCTTCTAGTGCGCTGATTCTGCACGTGGGCCAGTATGCTGACTACATGATCGATTACGTCAACCTGGGTCTCAGTGAATCATCCAATAGCAAGCCGTCGGGCCTCCCTGATGACCAGTGGCGAGATCTTTGGTGGAATCTATGGGCGATGACAGACGCTGAGGCATCGATTGCCGATTACAATACGGTGTCGGATTACGAACCTGAAGCAGGAGAAACGAAAGCACACACGTATCACTGGATTCAAACTTTCCGTGCGCTCGGCCACATGATTACCGGCACAGGTGCGTTGACGTCTGATTATCCGGCTGCGCTGGCATTCAATAACAATGGGGTGACTTCCTATGTTGTTTACAACTTCACCGGCGCGGCTCTGACGGTAACATTCAGTGATGGTCAAATTGTTGATGCGGCACCCTTAGGGTTTACCACCGTTGTAAACTGATTTGGTGTCGACGGAATGGATGCACTGCGATCGGTGATGATTATCGGGGCGTTACCTTTTGCAGTGGTGGTCGCCTGATCAGCGCAGCAGGTATCAGTGCCTACTTGCAGGAACCGGCTAGTGCGCGACTCCAGCGGTCTCGCCTTTAATGTATCTTTCGAGCTGATCGATCATAAACGACTGTTCATCGATCTTTGATTTGACCAGATCACCCACGGAAATCATGCCAACCAGTTGTTGGTCAAGCAGCACGGGCAGGTGACGCACTCTTTTTATCGTCATCAATGCCATGGCTTCATCCACTTTGCTCTCGGGCTCAACAAAAATGACTTCCCGCGTCATGATTTCAGCAACTTGAGTTGTCTTGGATGACTTCCCCTCGAGGATAACTTTTCGGGCATAGTCGCGCTCTGAAATAATGCCGATTAATTTTCCTTCGTCAGATAATACCGTTAACGCACCAACACCTTTTAGAGCCATCATCTCAATAGCTTGATAAACCGAATGAGCGGGTCCGAGAGACCATACCTCATTACCTTTTGCCGCGACTATATCTTGGACTTTGGTCATCAGGCACCTCCGTAGTCAGAGCTATTCAGTTTCCTCCTGAATACTGAACTTGCAAAATACTTTATTGTGCTAAAGATGGGGGGGGTCTTATAGTTAGATGATCTAAAGGAAAGCAAATACACGAAATGCGGTTTAAAATGACTATTCTAATGGGGGAAAGATGTTTTGTTTGGCCTATCCCCAGGCTCCTGTGACCGCCATAATCCGGATTCCGTGATGATCGAAACTTTAATAAGGCAACTGGCAACGGGAAGCAGAGTTGAAAAAACGGCTGAATTGGAGGTGGCATTGCACGAGCTTGGCATCGGATTTCGTGCTCAGAATCAGCATATTGAGTTAGTGGCGCCACTCGAGCTCCTAGACGAAACGACGTTACGAGCCGGTATTTCAGAACCTGCGAGAAAGTTGATAACCCAGCTTGATGTCGAGTGGCAAATTGGTTCTACCAATACTGAGCTGATGGCGCGTAAGAAAGACGCGCATTTCAATGGCAGCATCTGTGTCGCAGAACAGCAAACAGCGGGTAAAGGGCGCAGGGGTCGATCTTGGATAAGTCCATTTGCAAGCAATATTTATGTGAGTTTTGGTTGGCGTATCCCGCGTCAGAATATGGCGGAAGCGCTAAGTCTCTATATTGGTATGAACTTGGTGGATTGTTTGCGGGAAGCGGGACTTGAAGATGTTGGCATGAAATGGCCCAACGACATCATCGTCGGTCAGGGCAAGCTCGCAGGGATTTTGATCGAACTCGAACTTGCGGCATCTAGCGCATACATTGTTGCCGGTATTGGCGTAAATCTTTCGAAGGAACCCGTTCTTCGCGAGGGACCAGGGCAGCTTGTGAGTGCAGTCGCTGATCAGCTGTCTTTGGGGCGTAACGCGCTATGCTCTCTAATTATTGACCGAATGGTAATGAGTATGAATGAGGTAAGTTCTCATCATATAGCTGAAAGGATAGCCGAGTGGCCAAAATACGACCGTTACTCAGGCAAAGAGGTTGTTGTGCACCGAGGCGATGAGCAAATTGTAGGCATCAATGGTGGCATAGATGAGCGCGGTAACCTGTTATTGGATCTAGGCACTGAAATCCGCTCTTTCGGTTCTGGGGAAGTGAGCCTCAGAAAAACCGAGAGCAATTTATGAAGATGATCTTCTGGACACTCTTACTGCTAAATACGGCGTATTTTGGCTTCCACTACCTCGATCTTGAAGGTCAATCGAGCGCCGCATTGAAGCCTGGCGCGAGGGTTAAGCAGGTCTCTGGTGATGGTGTTCAAGCGATCTATTTACTGAATGAAAACTCAAATGCAGAAATTAGGAAGCAAGAGCTAGATTTTATTATCAAGAATCCTCTTCTTTCTCGTCGCGATGCTAAGAGTGAGCTGTGTATTGGGGTTGGACCTTTTAGCGATTTGTTCGCCGGTCAGGCCGCTGTAGAGCAACTAATAGCGATTAATTTGGAAGTACAATTAACGGCCGTAGATCAAATGGTCGGGCGCAGCGACTACAGATTAATGATACCGCCCGCGAGAACGCTTCAGGATGCGTTTCGAAAACTGCGTGAACTCAAATCTCAAAACATTGATAGCTATGTCATGACGCAGGGTAAGGATGCCTTGGGCATCTCTTTAGGGGTCTTTTCAAGTGATGCATTGGCAACCATCGCTAAGGAGAAGCTCGAACTAGATGGATATGACTCCGTTATGGTAGAAATTCCCCGCATAGTGCGGGAGTTCTGGATTTTCGATACGGGCCAAAATAATCTGCCTTTGCCTCAGGAAGTCTGGCAAAGCCTGCGAATTGAGCACCCTGAAGTTGAGCAAAAAGAGGTGCCTTGTCTTAATTCCGATTAAATTGATGCAAATGCATGAAAAAATGAAATTTTTCATGCTAAAAGGCGTGAAGATGTTTGATAGCGCGGGACTCTTCGCATACAATCCGCATCCTGATTTTGGTCTGGTCGTTTTCATCATTTTGTCGCTACGAAGATTGATGAACACTTCTCTATAGAGCATGCCGCTATAGCTCAGTTGGTAGAGCAACTGATTTGTAATCAGTAGGTCCCGAGTTCGACTCTTGGTGGCGGCACCAGAGCATAAAAAGCAGGAATAAACCGAGTTTACAAAATTATTTGTGAACGCGGGTTTCTTGACACTAAATTTTGTTTGACTTCGTTTAGCTGCGAAGGCAGAATCTAGCGCCTCTTTTTGGAGGGGTTCCCGAGTGGCCAAAGGGATCAGACTGTAAATCTGACGCGCAAGCTTCGGTGGTTCGAATCCACCCCCCTCCACCATTAGGTGGGGCTGGAATACTGCTAAGCTAAAAGATGTTAAACGGGTTGGGTTAAAGAAGTGCGGGTATAGTTCAGCGGTAGAACCTCAGCCTTCCAAGCTGATGACGCGAGTTCGATCCTCGCTACCCGCTCCAAATCATGCGCCTAAACACGCGTGAGGAGGGTAAGAAGGTTAAGAAGGTAAGGAAGTATAAGAAAGCATAAGGAAGTATGTTGTGTAAGGTATTACGCTCATATAGCTCAGTCGGTAGAGCACTTCCTTGGTAAGGAAGAGGTCACCGGTTCAAATCCGGTTATGAGCTCCAT
>UPTG01000555.1_pt1 | contig 30401 bp, 23 predicted proteins | sample 2160121 | NCBI WGS metagenome assembly UPTG01 (sample SAMN06266255, study PRJEB28933) | marine metagenome | isolation source: Columbia River Estuary | place: USA:Columbia River Estuary, USA | collected 2014-07-27
TGATAAATAGTACATAACGGCACCTGCAGCTATAATTCCCTTTTTAAGATCCTGTATTCCAAAACCCTTTAAGGTTTTCACTTCAAAGTGATTTTGTAGGGTTTCATTAGCGTATTCGGGTTGAAAAACCCAATCGTCTAAATAAAAAGTGTAATACCTGTTTTCAAAAAGCGCTATAAATTCTTGTTTGTGTTGTTTTTGAACCAACACTTCACTTGGACTAAAGTTTTGTAATAATTTATCAATGTATGCTGCATCTCCTTGAGCGACTAAATACTCTCCTGTAGAAACATCTAGAAAAGAAATTCCGAGCTGTTTTTTATCAAAGTGAACTGCAGCTAAAAAGTTGTTTTTGTTGCTTTGTAGCACCTCGTCATTTAAAGAAACCCCAGGAGTAATTAACTCTGTAACTCCTCTTTTTACGATCGTTTTAGTCATTTTGGGATCTTCCAATTGATCGCAGATAGCCACTCGCATACCTGCTTTAACCAATTTTGGTAAATAGGTATTTAAAGAATGGTGAGGAAAACCCGCCAAAGCAGTTTCACTTTCACTTCCTGCCCCTCTCTTTGTGAGTGTTATTCCAAGTACAGCTGCCGCTTTTTTTGCATCATCTCCAAAAGTTTCGTAAAAGTCGCCTACTCGAAAAAGCAACATTGCATCAGGATGCTTTATCTTGATAGCATTGTATTGCTTCATTAAAGGAGTTACCTTTTTAGGGTTCGATTTTGCCAACTTTTTCGAATTTTTCAATTAGTTTTGCTAAGATAGAAAAAAGGGATTAGGTGGTCATTTATAATTATCAGGGAATTATCCACAAATTATGAGAAAACTAAAAAACAACGAGTTAGGGAGAATTACAGTGGATGCGTTTAAGGCCATTGAGAAAACGCCTTTAATTGTCGTGTTAGATAATATTCGAAGTTTAAACAATATTGGTTCTGTTTTTAGAACTTCAGATGCTTTTTTAATTGAAAAAATTTATCTGTGTGGTATTTGTGCAACTCCGCCAAACAAAGACATTCACAAGACAGCCCTAGGTGCGACAGAGTCCGTTGCTTGGGAATATGTTGCTGACACACTGACGTTGGTCGAAAAATTAAAAAACGAAAACATCAAAGTTTTGGCTATTGAACAGGTAGAAAACAGTACTAAATTGAATACTTTTTTTCCAGAAAAAAATCAGAAATATGCAATTGTAATGGGAAATGAAGTAAAAGGAGTGCAAGAAGCAGTCGTAAATGTCGCTGATTTGTGTATAGAGATTCCTCAGTTAGGTACCAAGCATTCACTAAACATCTCAGTGACCACTGGGATTGTTTTATGGGACTTGTTTCAAAAATTAAATTCCTAGAATAAATTTAGCAATCATAAAGTAAATTAATATTCCAAAAATATCGTTACTTGTAGTAATGAATGGTCCTGTTGCTATGGCCGGATCAATTCCTCTTTTATTTAAAAACAAGGGAATAAAAGTACCGATTAAACCCGCAACAATAATCACAACCACCAAAGACACCGAAATTGCCAAAGCGGTTTGTATATCTCCTTTCGTAATCCAAACGAAAACAAAGAGGAACAACGCTAAAATAACACCATTTAATGCGGCGAGTAGCATTTCTTTAAGAAGGCGGCTATTAATACTTCCTTTTACGTCGTCATTTGCGAGACCTTGCACAATAATAGCAGAAGATTGTACACCAACATTTCCTGCCATTGCGGCAATTAGTGGTGTAAAGAAAAATAAGACGAAAGCCCCTCCTTTAAAAGCATCTTCAAAACCTTCCATGATTAAAAAAGCTCCAATACCCCCAATTAATCCTAAAAACAACCAAGGCAATCGCGCTCTTGTCAATTCTAAGATGCTGTCATCAGAATCAACGTCTTGTATTAAACCGGCTGCCAATTGATAATCTTTATCGGCCTCTTCTTTTAATACATCAACAATGTCATCAATGGTAATTCTACCCAACAAAACATTGCGATTGTCAACGACAGGAATTGCTTCTAAATCATATTTTGCCATAATTTTAGCAACTTCTTCCTCTTCTTCATTTACATTTACAACATCTACTTTGTCAATATAAATTTCAGAAATCTTTTGCTCGTTTTTTGCAACGATTAAATCTTTTAGAGAAAGTCTTCCAATAAGTTTTTCTTCTCTATCGACGACATAAATAGAATGAACCCTAGTGACTTCTTTAGCCTGTGCTCTTATTCTTCTTAAACAACCTGCAACAGTCCAAGTTTCATATACTTTCACCAATTCTTTCGCCATTAAAGCGCCGGCAGAATTTTCTTCATAAGAAAGCAGTTCTTTAATATCTGCGACCAATTCATCATCTTCTAAAGCAGAAATTACGCGCTCTTGACGCTCTTCAGAAAGCTCTCCAATAATATCAGCGGCATCATCAGAATCCATTTCTTCCACTTCTTCTGCAATTTCTTTTGCAGATAAGTTTTCTAAAATTATTTCTCGGATATCATCATCTAATTCCGTGAGTATTTCAGAGGTTTTTTCACTGTCTAAAAGTTTAATGATGTAAATAGCTTCGTCAAAACTTACCTCCTCTAGAACTTCAGCAACATCGGCATAATGAATCTCAGAAAATAATTTTTTAATTTCAGAATCTTTATTCTCGTTGATGAGTCCAATTAATTTTTCTAAAAATGATGCGGTAATTTTAAACGCCATTTGATGCTATTTTTTGAGTAAGTATAATAAACTCTTGAACAGACAATTGCTCTGGTCTTTTCGCAAATATAGGGTCTTCTTTTAAAGAATCCGAAAGATTCAATGATTTTAAACTAGAGCGCAACATTTTTCTCCTTTGGTTGAATGCTGTTTTTACAACTCTAAAAAATAACTTTTCATCAACAGGGAGTGAATAGTCTTTTTTTCTAATGAGCCTAATAACACCAGAATCTACTTTAGGCGGCGGATCAAACACAGAGGGAGGAACTGTAAATAAATAGCTCACTTCAAAAAAAGCTTGGGTTAAAACCGATAAAATTCCGTAAACCTTACTGCCTTCTTTTTCTGCAATTCGTTTTGCTACTTCTTTTTGAAACATTCCTGAAAATTCAGGAACATAAGCCCTATTTTCTATGGCTTTAAAAACAATTTGAGTAGAAATATTGTAGGGAAAATTTCCGATGATCGCTACTTGTTTTTTCTTGAAGATCGTTGACAAGTCGAACTTTAAAAAATCACCCGCTATAATATCAAACTTATCACTAGAAGTGTTTAGTTTGATGTGTTCAATCGGGAACGTGTCTTTTAGATAGGCGACAGATTCTCGATCTATTTCCATGACAGTAACTTTTGCCTTTTTTTGTAATAGGTATTTTGTTAAGACACCCATTCCTGGTCCAATTTCTAAAACATTTTCATATCCTTTCTCGGTCAGCGCATCAGCAATGTTTTTTGCAATACGTTCATCTTTCAAAAAATGTTGACCTAAATGTTTTTTTGCTTTTACAGACACAGTCTAAATGTTTTTATGTTTTTACAAATGTAAAACTTAATTACGGTATGGTTGCTTGTAGGTTCGCTCTTAAAACAAACGAAACAAGGGTCTTGTTTATTCTTGAAAATTAATTTTTGGTGTTTGTTGGAAAAAACTTTTTTATCAATTTCAATTCTGTTCTAAAAGTTACCATTTTATCTCCAAATTTTTTAAGACTTTCTCTCTGAAGTTTATCCGCCTCATATTTGTAATAATGATCTAAATCTTCTCTAGAATTTGAAGCATATTGAACAGAGTATGTTTTGCCCCCCATTTCTTCCTCAACTAAAACTTCTGTTAGTTTTCCAGAGGTAAATTTGCCTGTATCTAAAACCTTTATAATATGAGTTTCCATCCAAGTGAGCCATTCATCATGAACACTATTTTCGATATTTATTGTTACGTTGTATATATACATTTTTAAGAAGTATGAGTTTTTTGTATTGTCTATTCTTTTGAAGTTAAAAAGGGATTTTCTCTGATTTTTCGATATTTTTTTCTCGCAGCAATCCAATAAATACTAGCGGCGTGCTCAAAAATAATCTTTTGATAGTATTCTGTTGCTTTTTCAGGGTTTTTTATATAATTGTTGTACAATTCTGCCAATTCATAATAACTGTCATCAACTAAAATGCCTTCCGGGTTTAGGCTAATTACATTTTTAAGGCTGGCAATTGCCGCCTCAAATTTACCCAATTTTATGAGTAGCTTTGCTTGTTTGAAAAGAGCCTCATCTTCTATAGGCTGTCCTTTATAATGGAGACTTATACTGCTTAAAGTATCAATTGCTTGTTGTGTTTTATTTTGAAAAGCCAACAATGTCGCTTTGGAATATTGAGCGAGTCCAGAGGGGATAGCGTCTACAGGCTCATTGTCTGTAATGGTTAAAAACAGTGCAACAGCATCATTTGCAATGAGCTGTGAAGTAGCATTTTTTAAAACTTTTAACTGTGTTTTTGCCCAAGTAAAATCGCCCTTAAAATAGCTGGTTTGTGCTACTTTAAAGCGAGCTAGATGGGCAAGTTCATGGTTTTTTAATTGTGTTTGTATTTGAGAAAAATAGCGCAATGCTTTGTTGTATTTTCCTGTAAAAACAAGAATATCTCCTAATTTTAACTTGATCCTAGCTCTCTCAAATTTTGAGCTAGAAAAAAGCAGTGCATTTTCCAAAACACTTTTAGCTTTCTCAGGATTATTTTGTGAAAAGGTTAAAAAGTCAGCATACACTACTTGTAGTCTTATTGTACGTGCTTTTTTACCAAATTCGTCAAATAGTGACTGAAATAGTGTTTCTGTTTTAGAGTTATTCGTAGCAACAGCTATTTTTGCAATGTATAGATAGGCATTAATTTTTTCCCCATTTAAACTTGATGTCTGAGTTATAAAATCAAAACATTCTTTTGATGCGGTATAATTATTATTTTCGAAAGCTATTTTTCCTAGTGTAAAAATGGGATTTAAACTTCTTGAATTTCTCCGGTACAACGCCTTTTCTTGTATCAACGCCTTTCCGTATTCTTTTTGTATGGTAAACAACCAACTTAATAAAGAGTTCCATACTTTTTTTGGGCGACTAGAAGACTTTATCAACAGTGTTTTCTTGAAAATGACATTTGCTTCATTTTCAGAATCTTCAGTAATATATTTACTTGCATATTGTTGCACAAGATTAAAATATTCCTCTTTTTTGTCGATCAAATCAACGTACGCTCCAAACATTTTTTTGAAGGCTCCTTTTTCTCCGTAAATTTCTGCAATTTGAAAATTATAATTGGCATTTTCATTTTTTGACATGCCTTTTTCATAGGCCAAAACAGCCTTGTCTAAAAGATTATATTCTTTGAAAGTACGCCCTATAATAGCTGCATAAGCTCCGGTTTTTTCAATAGATTTTATGGCTAAAGCATACTTCTTTTCGGCCAGATCTTTTAATTGTTGACGTTCATAATTATATCCCAAATAGACATATAAAAAACCGTATTTAGGATTTTTTTTCAGTTTTGTAAGTAAAAGTTTTTCAACTTCTGAAAACTGAGATGTTTCCTGATAACAACTAATCAAACGCCTTAAATAAGCGGTGTTAAAAGGGCTCTTTGAGTGTAGTTTTTTGAAAACCTGTAAGGCTTTTTCATATGCCTCTTCGTTGTAGTAGCTTTCTCCTAACAAATAATCGTTTTGAGAGAAACTGAGACTAGTTATTGACAAAAAAGCAAGTAAAAATAATTTTTTCATTTCTATTCAAAGATAAGCAACATTAAAGAACAAGCGCTCCAAACGAATGTTTCTTATACTTACATTACAGGCAAGTTGTTTGTGTCGGAAATGATAAGAAAAGAAATCGTTTCATTTATTGATTGCTCCTTCGGAAAAGAACAAAAGTCAAACGAACTAGGATTGTACCCGCTATAAGTTAATCGATTGTGCTAAATCCAGTATAAGGAATCAAAACATCAGGAATTTGAATTCCTTGTTCTGTTTGATAATTTTCTAGAATCCCTGCCAATACTCGCGGCAAAGCTAAAGCACTACCATTTAATGTATGTGCTAATTCACTTTTTCCACCCTTATTCTTAAAACGAAGCTTCAGCCTATTTGCCTGAAAAGTTTCAAAATTTGACGCAGAGCTTATCTCTAACCACCTGTCTTGAGCTGTAGAAAAAAGTTCAAAATCAAAAGTTAATGCCGCTGTAAATCCGGTATCCCCTCCGCACAAACGCAAAATTCTATAAGGTAATTTTAATTCTCTTAAAATGTCTTTGATATGCGCCACCATTCCATCTAAAGCTTTGTAGGAATTCTCAGGATGTTCAATCCTTACAATTTCTACTTTGTCAAATTGATGCAATCTGTTTAACCCTCTTACGTGAGCACCATAACTTCCGGCCTCTCTTCTAAAACAAGGCGTGTAGCCTGTGCAAGTTATTGGAAAATCAGCTTCTTGTACTAAGTTCCCTCGAAACATATTTGTAATTGGTACTTCTGCGGTTGGAATCAGGTATAAATCATCTTCAGGACAATGATACATCTGCCCTTCCTTGTCAGGTAATTGCCCTGTCGCAATTCCTGAAGCTTCATTAACTAAATGAGGAACTTGTACTTCGGTGTAGCCTGCTTTTGTGTTTTTGTCAAGAAAATAATTGATCAAAGCACGTTGCAATTTTGCACCTTTACCCTTGTATACTGGAAATCCAGCACCTGTAATTTTATTTCCTAATTCAAAATCGATGATGTCATATTTTTTAGCAAGCTCCCAGTGAGGTAGCGCTTTTTTTCCTAAATCAGGAATGGCGCCTTCGCTAAAAATTTGCTCATTGTCCTCTTCAGAGTTTCCTGCTTTTACAGAAGCATGGGGAATGTTAGGGATCTGAAACAACAAGTTTTGTAGGGTGTCAACATAATTACTTAATTGTTCGGAGAGTGTTTTAGACTCTTCTTTTAATTGGCCTGTTTTTTCTTTTAAGATGTTTGCTTTTTGAATTTCACCAGATTTAAAAAAAGCACCAATTTCTTTTGACATTTTATTAGATTCAGCAAGGATATTGTCTAAAGAAACTTGTGTTGCTCTTCTTTTTTCATCTGCAGTCAAAACCTGCTCAATGATGGTTTCAGCGTCCGAAAAATTACGTTTTGCTAGCCCTTCTAAAACAACTTCTTTGTGTTCTCTGATAAATTGTACTTGTAACATTTTTCTGGTGATTTAATAAGGCAAATATACAGTATGCTTCACACTTTAGCAATCTCGTTTTAGAGATTCTTTTCGATAAAGTTTCTAGCAGTTTGTTCGTCTTTTTTAAGCTGGAGCATTAAATCTTCAATCGAATCAAATTTTTGTTCGTCACGAAGAAAATACAGGAGATTAATCGTTAGTTGCTGGTGGTATAAATCGGCATTAAAATCAAAAAAATGAACTTCAATCGTTTGATAATCCCCTCCTATCGTTGGCCTGTTGCCGATATTCATCATCCCATATACATTGGCGCCTTGTATTTTCGACATGACAATATAGACTCCTGTTTTTGGGATTAATTTATAAGTTTCTTTTATATTGATATTTGCTGTTGGGTATCCGATTTTTCCTCCTAACTGCTTTCCATTCACAACAGTTCCGCTCAACATAAAAGGGTATCCCAAATAGTTGTTCGCGGTTTGCAAATTTCCATTAGCTAAAGCGGTTCTAATTTTTGTCGAACTTACTGAAACATCATCAATATCTTGTGCGGGAATTTCTTCAACGGTAAACTCATATAGATGACTATATTCGGTTAATTGAACAATATTTCCTTCTCTATTTTTTCCAAAATGATGGTCATATCCAATAATTAATTTTGAAATATTCAGTTGATTTACTAGAAGATCACGGACAAATGCCAAAGCAGACATTCTTGAAAACTCAACACTAAAAGGATGAATGATTAAATAATCTAAACCAATTTTTTCTAACAGTTGTGCGCGCTCTTGAATAGTGTTTATTAATTCTAAAGAATTGTCTTTTTGCAACACCATTCTTGGATGTGGAAAAAAAGTTAATAATACAGATTTTCTGTTCGCTTTTTTAGCCTCCAAAACTAATTTTTCAATAATTTTTTGATGACCAAAATGCACCCCATCAAAAGTGCCAATCGTAACATAGGTTTTCTCTGAAGTAGAAAAATTAGAAATATTTTGGACGGTATTCAAAGTGTTTTAAATTTTAAAACAAAGATACGACAACTAACACTTTCTTTCTTGCTTATAAAGAGTCGTTTATAAACTTTTTATTTGATATAAATAACAGTTATTTTTTATTAACCCCTTAATATTTTAGCCTTTTTATTCAAGAATTCAAAAAAATTTGTATTTTGCAACTAGTTAACTAATAATTAAAATTATGACAAAAAAGATTTTACTATTTGCTTTTGTAGTTTTTGGAAGTGCAGCAATGTTTGCGCAAACAACGATTACAGGTACCGTAAAAGACGCAAAATCAGGGGAAACACTTCCTGGCGCAAACATCAAAATTTCCAGAAAAGCTGTTGGTACAACAACAGATTTCGACGGAAAATTTGTATTAAATGTTTCGGACACTCCTCCATTTACCATAGAGGTTTCTGTCTTAGGATTTAAAACGAACAAAATACAAATCACCGAAAACAACCAAAAAGTTGCCGTAGGTCTTGTAGAAAACCAGACTTCTTTAGATGAGATTGTTCTTTCAGCATCCAGAACTCCAGAACGTATTATGGAGTCTCCGGTGTCTATTGAAAGAATGGATTCTAGAGCCATAAAAAACACTTCAGCTCCAAGTTTCTATGACGGCTTAGAGAATTTAAAAGGAGTAGATGTAAACACAAACAGTTTGACCTTTAAATCTGTAAACACTCGTGGTTTTGCAACTTTTGCAAACGAAAGATTCATGCAGTTGGTTGATGGAATGGACAACTCAGCTCCTGGATTAAACTTTGCCGTTGGTAATTTATTAGGACTTTCTGAGTTAGATGTTGAATCTGTTGAAATATTACCCGGAGCATCTTCTGCACTATACGGTGCAAATGCTTTCAATGGGATTATGTTCATGAGAAGTAAAAGTGCATTTGATGACCAAGGAATTAGTGTTGTTGTAAAATCTGGAGTAACAAGTCAAGAAGCTGCAGGGAACAATGAATATACTGATGCAGGTATCCGAATAGCACATGCTTTTTCTGATAAATTTGCTGCAAAAGCAACTTTGTCCTATTTAAAAGGAACAGAGTGGTACGCTGCAGATTATAGAGACGAAGTAAATAGCGCCTCTACAAGCCACCTTGGGAACCCATCGTATAATGGACTTAACGTATACGGAGATGAAGTTGGAACTACACTTAACTGGGATGAATTGGCAGGCACACCTGCAGGAACATTGGGATCACAAAGAGTTACTAGAACTGGATATACAGACAATGATTTAATGAACAATGTTGCAAAGAGTGTTAAATTTGCAACTACTTTAAATTACCGGCCACTTGGAGATGATCGTTTAGAAATTATATGGAATTCTAAATTTGGTACAGGAAACACAGTTTATCAGGGGCAGAACAGATATAATATCAAGAACTTTACATTGGCTCAACACAGGTTAGAGTTTAGGGGTAAAAACTTTTTTGTAAGAGGATACATGACTGCCGAAGACGCAGGAGATTCTTATGATACACGTTTTGCGGCAATTAACATGAATAGAGAATGGTCATCTGATACGACTTGGTTTCAAGAATATGCAGGTGCTTACTTAGGGGCATTAGCAGGTCTAGGGGTTCCTGGAATGGATCATGCTGCGGCAAGAGCTTTTGCAGACAGAAATCGTTTTGTTCCCGGATCAACAGATTTTGAAGCAGCTAAAGAAAAAATTACAAATGATCCAAATTTATTAACAGGATCTAAGTTTCAAGATCAAACTAAATTATATCATGGAGATGCAAATTACAACTTTAGAGATGTAATAGACTTTGCAGAAATTCAAGTTGGAGCGTCTTTAAGACAGTACTCTTTAAATTCTAGTGGAACTATTTTTACAGATTATGACGGAGCAATTAACTATAACGAGCTTGGTGTTTATGTTCAAGGGCAAAAAAAGTTATTAGAAGATCGTTTAAAAGTAACCGCTTCTGCTAGGTATGATAAAGCGCAAAACTTTGATGGGAATGTATCTCCAAGACTGTCTCTATCGTATGCTGCTGGAGAAGACAAAAATCATAATTTTAGAGCCTCTATTCAAACAGGGTTTAGAAATCCAACAACTCAAGATCAGTATATCGGTCTAGATGCAGGTTCCGGAATCTTAGTAGGTACTGCTCCAGATAATATTGATAGATATAGATCGATGCCATATCCTTTAGGAATTAATCAAGGGTTGGCAGGCTACCTTAATGCAGTTGGAGGAACTAATATTGGAAGCACTCAAGTTTTAACTGGAGACATGGCGTATAATAATTCTTGGTCAGCAAGTTCTATTGGAGCCTTTTTAGCTTCTGGAAATCCAGCTGATTTAAAGAAATCTAATATTGATTTTGTGAAGCCAGAATTTGTAACCGCTTATGAGGTAGGATATAGAGGTGTTATAGAAGGGTTTACACTTGATGTAAGCGCCTACTTTAATATGTACAACGACTTTATTGCAAGCAGAAATGCAGTTGCACCATTATATGGTAGCGTTGCTTTAAATGATGCTGTAGATATCGCACCAGCAGTTGGTTCTCCTGTACCAATGCCAACTCCTGTCGCTTTAATTGCTTTGCAATCAGGAGATTTTAAAGGAGTTGCTTTTGATTCTAACTCTGATTCAGACATTAGTTCTTATGGTCTAGGTATAGGTGTTTCAAAAAAGGTGTTTGATGGCTTTAATTTAGGCGTTAATTATACCTATGCAAAATTTGAAGAAACAGGAGGTAGTAATCCAGATTTTGAAGCAGGTTTTAATACTCCAGAACATAAAGTGAAGGTTCAGTTTGGAAAAGAAAAACTATTTAAAAACCTTGGATTTAATGTAAACTACAGATGGCAAGATTCGTTCTTATGGGAATCTTCTTTCTACGATGGAATGGTTGCTGCTAGATCCGTAGTTGATGCACAAGTAAATTATGCAATACCAAGCTTAAAATCTATCATTAAACTTGGAGGAGCTAATTTAGGCGGTAAAGAGTATTTTAGTGCTCCAGGTGTTGGTGCAACAGGTTCTCAGTATTACCTTTCTTGGACAATTAATAATTAAGTAGTTTGTTCTTTTTTTAAGAGAACATACATATCTAATAAAAAAAAGGTTGAGCTAAGCTCAACCTTTTTTATTTTAAGACCTTTCTTATGAGAGCATTAAAACCGCTCTTTTGAGGGAAGTAATAAAAACATCAATTTCTTCTTTGGTGTTGTAAAAAGAAAAGGAAGCTCTAATGGTTCCAGGGATTTTGTAAAAATCCATAATCGGTTGCGCACAGTGATGTCCGGTTCTAACGGCAATACCGAGCTTGTCTAAAATAACCCCAATATCATAGGGATGAATTTCTCCAACATTAAAAGAGATGACCGCTGTTTTTTCTACAGTTGTGCCGTAGATTTTTAGGCCTTCAATTTTTAATAATTCTTCTGTTCCGTATTCTAAAAGGTCGTGTTCGTAAGAGGCAATATTTTCAAAACCTACTGCATTCATATAGTCTAAAGCCGTTCCAAAAGCGATTCCTCCACAAATATTTGGTGTTCCCGCTTCAAATTTATGAGGTAAACCCGCGTAGGTTGTTTTTTCAAAGCTAACGGTATCGATCATTTCTCCGCCACCTTGATAAGGAGGTAGTTTTTCTAACCATTCTTTTTTACCATACAATAAACCAACCCCTGTAGGACCGCATAACTTGTGGGCAGAGGCTACATAAAAATCAACATTTAACGCTTGTACATCTGGTTTAATATGAGGGGTTGCTTGAGCTCCGTCAATTAGAACTGCAGCACCAAATAGATGCGCTTTTTCAATAATTTCTTCAATAGGATTTACAATTCCTAGAGCATTAGAAACGTGGTTACAGAAGACAACTTTTGTTTTTTCATTGACCAAACTATGATACACGTCCATTTGCAAAGAACCATCTAAACTCATTGGAATTACCTTTAAAATAGCACCTGTTTTCTCACACAACATTTGCCAAGGAACAATATTGGAATGATGTTCTAAAGCCGACACAATAATTTCATCGTCTTTTTGTAACAATGTTTCAAACCCTGAAGCCACCATATTGATACTATGGGTTGTTCCTGAGGTTAGTATAATTTCGTAAGCATGCGCTGCATTAAAATGTTTTTGAATTTTTATACGGGCTTCCTCATACTTATCTGTAGACTCTTGACTTAACGTGTGAACACCTCTATGAATATTTGCATTGAAATTGCTATAATAATCAACAATAGTATCAATAACTATTTGCGGTGTTTGTGAGGTGGCGGCATTGTCAAAATAAACCAAAGGCTTGCCGTTTACCGTTCTATTTAGAATTGGGAAATCTTTTCGAATTTTATCAATATTTATCATACGAATCGAATTTATAATGCAAAGATAACGGTTGATTTTTTAAAGTTTTCAAAAAGACAATATGATTTTCTTATTTTCGCATAACTAAAACCTTATGATGAAGATTTTTAAGAGAATACTCCTTTTATTAACGGTAGTGATTACCAGTACCGTCGTTTATAATTATCCGAAATTAAATATTTTGGCAGGATATTCTGCAAAAAACACAGCTTCTTCTGTTTTTTTAGCCAACAGAAGTTTGGCTTTGACAGATAGTACCGATACTAATTTTTCGCCAGTTCATTTAGCCTCAGATAAAATTGATTTAGAAAATAAAACGGCCAGCTCCTCTGTGTTTGGCTTGTTGTCGAGAAAGGCCTTTTATAGAGAAGGGTTAGGAAGTGTTTTAACACTCAGAGATACAGACGAAACAACCGTTTATTCAACACCTAATAGATCGTTTTTGGATACTGCAAATTTGTATCCTTTTTGGAATGCATCTCAAAAAGATACCGTGTTTGGAAACATCAATTATAAAAAACTAGATAAAACAATAGACGCTCTTTGTGAAGCTTCTAATACAAGGGCTATTGTAGTTGTCTATAAAGACAAAATTATTGGAGAACAATACGCGAGAGGGTTTCGTCAGGACTCCAAAATATTAGGATGGTCGATGACAAAAAGTATTTTAAGTACTGTTTTTGGAGTGCTGCAGTATCAAGGAAAATTAAATGTACAAAACAGAGCACTTGTAGAATCCTGGCAGAATGACGCAAGAAAAGACATTACACTTCATAACTTACTACAAATGAATTCTGGCCTAGAATGGGATGAAAATTATGACGAAATTTCTGATGCGACTAAAATGTTGTTTTTAGACCGGGATATGAGTAGAGCGCAAGAAAACAAGCCTCTAGTGGGCAAGCCAAATGAATCTTGGAATTATTCTTCCGGAACCACAAATTTATTATCCAGGCTTTTAAGGAATCTGTTTAAAACACATCAAGAATATTTAGACTTTTGGTATTCAGATTTAATTGATAAAATAGGGATGAGCACCATGGTTTTAGAAGCTGATTTAAGCGGAAACTATGTTGGTTCCTCTTATTCCTGGGCAACTGCCAGAGATTGGGGTAAGTTAGGGCTCTTGTACCTTCATAACGGGAATTGGAACGGAGAACAACTCTTTGACAAAGATTGGGTAGAGTATGTAACCACACCAACACCAGGATCTAGCGGAGTGTATGGTGCACATTTTTGGTTAAATACAGAAGGGCAATTTAAAGACGTTCCAAAAAACATGTATTGTGCACATGGATACCAAGGCCAAAGGGTGTATGTTTTACCAGATCAAGATTTAGTAGTTGTTCGCTTTGGATTATCTGAATTTGAAGAGAATGAGTTTTTGAAGGGGATCTTGGAGGCGATCGAGTAAAAATGAAAAAACCACGCAATTTGCGTGGTTTGTTTTTATATTAGTAATAAGGTAAGTTTTTATAAATCAAACCCGATATTAACACCCAATTTTTTGGCAATTAACTCAGTGATTCGCTGTTTTACTTCTGGTATTTTTACGCTTTCTAAAACCGTATTTGCAAAGGCATACATTAATAAAGCCTTTCCTTCTTTCTTCGGAATACCCCTTTGTTGCATGTAAAACAAAGCTTCATCATCTAATTGGCCAATTGTACATCCATGAGAACATTTTACATCATCTGCAAAAATCTCAAGTTGAGGTTTTGCATTAATTGTAGCTTTATCATTTACTAAAACATTATTGTTTTGTTGATATGCATTTGTTTTTTGAGCCTCTTTTTCAACAACAACCTTTCCGTTAAACACCCCTGTAGAGCGATCGTCATAGATTCCTTTATAATCTTGATGACTCTCACAATTTGGCTCTATATGATGCACTAAAGTATGATGATCAACGTGTTGCTTTCCTTCAATAATCGTAATCCCTTTTAAGATTGAATCAATGTGTTGTCCTTTTTGATAAAAATTCAAGTTGTTTCTTGTAATATTTCCACCAAATGAAAACGTGTGAACAGCAACAACACTATTCGATTGTTGCTCTATATAAGTGTTGTCTACTAAAGAAGCATTGGTTTTGTCATTCTGAATTTTATAATAATCTACAAAAGCTCTTTTGTCTGCAAAAATTTCTGTTACTGCATTTGTTAAAACAGGATTCGTTGTCAAGCTCTGATGACGTTCTATAATTTGAACATGTGCATTTTCCTCAACAACAATTAAATTTCTTGGCTGTAACATTGTTGCCGATTCAGAACCTGTTGTGAAATTAATAATCTGAATTGGTTTTTTAACTTCAACATTTTTAGGAATATAGATATAAGCACCTTCGTTGGCAAAAGCCGTGTTTAAAGAAGTTAGGTTGTCCTTTTTTGCAATTTTATTAAAATAATTTTCAATAACTACCTTATATTTTTGCTTACTTAAAGCCGCAGACATTAGGCAAACATCAAAATTATCATGTGTCGTTTCTGAGAGAAAAGAATTGTACTTACCATCAACAAAAACAAGCTTATAGGCATCAATATCGTGTATAAAATATTTTTTTACATCAGAAAGTTCAATGTCGTTTTCTTTATTCGGAAAGATGCTATAATCCGGCTTTAAAACAGTGTTTAAAGAAGTATATTTCCATGCTTCTAACTTTTTTGTTGGAAAGCCTAGATCTTCAAAATTTTGAAATGCTTCTGAACGAATCTCATGTACATCAGAATTCGTATCTACACGGTTTTCAAATGCTACGTACGATGATAATATTTTATCTTTTAATTCCATCTTTTTAGCTTATATCTTAAACTAATTCTTGTTTAATCCAATCATATCCTTTTGCTTCTAACTCTAGAGCTAGAGAGGCATCTCCAGATTTTACAATTTTTCCATTGTGTAAAACGTGCACAAAGTCTGGAACAATATAATCGAGTAGGCGTTGGTAGTGCGTAATAACAATTACGGCATTGTCTTTAGATTTTAGTTTGTTAACTCCGTTAGCAACAATACGCAGTGCATCGATATCTAACCCCGAATCTGTTTCGTCTAAAATAGCTAATTTTGGATCTAGCATTGCCATTTGAAAAATTTCATTACGTTTTTTTTCTCCTCCGGAAAAACCTTCGTTTAAGGAGCGAGACAGAAATTTACGGTCTATTTCTAACAATTCAGACTTTTCGCGAATCATTTTCAACATGTCTTTAGCAGGCATGTCTTCCAAACCTTTTGCTTTTCGAGTTTCGTTAATGGCTGTTTTTATGAAATTGGTTACAGAAACTCCTGGGATTTCTACAGGGTATTGGAAAGACAGGAAGACGCCATTATGTGCTCTTTCCTCTGGAGCTAACTCACTAATATCTTCTCCATTTAACTCAATGGTTCCATCAGTAACTTCATATTCTTCTTTTCCCGCAATGATATTTGCCAATGTACTTTTTCCCGCACCATTTGGACCCATAATCGCATGAACTTCGCCTGCTTTTACTTCTAAATTCAATCCTTTTAAAATTGATTTATCATTTATGCTTGCTTGTAAATTTTCTATTTTTAACATCCTTTTTTATACTAAGTGCCTTTAAGTGTTAACTGTAGGCGTTTTTGTTTATTTAATTATCCTACGGAGCCCTCTAAACTGATTTCCAATAACTTCTGAGCTTCTACAGCAAATTCCATCGGAAGCTTGTTTAACACTTCTTTGCTAAATCCATTTACAATTAAAGCGATTGCTTTTTCAGTATCAATTCCTCGCTGATTACAGTAAAACAATTGGTCTTCTCCAATTTTACTTGTTGTCGCTTCGTGTTCTATTTGCGCTGATTTGTTTTTAACTTCGATATATGGAAATGTGTGAGCACCACAAGCATTTCCCATCAATAAAGAATCGCATTGGGAGAAATTACGTGCATTTTCTGCCCTTGAATTTATTTGCACTAAACCTCTGTATGAATTTTGAGAATGACCTGCAGAGATTCCTTTTGAAATAATCGTTGACTTGGTATTTTTACCCAAGTGAATCATCTTTGTACCAGTATCTGCTTGTTGGTGGTTATTTGTTACTGCAATTGAGTAAAATTCACCAACAGAGTTGTTTCCTTTTAAGATACATGAAGGATATTTCCAGGTAACCGCAGAACCGGTTTCTACTTGTGTCCAAGAAATTTTTGCATTATTTTCACAAAGACCTCTTTTAGTAACAAAATTATAAACGCCTCCTTTTCCTTCTGCATTTCCTGGATACCAGTTTTGAACCGTAGAATATTTTATTTCTGCATCGTCCATGGCAACGAGCTCTACCACAGCGGCATGAAGCTGATTTTCATCCCTGCTTGGAGCAGTACATCCCTCTAGATAAGAAACATAGCTGCCTTTATCAGCAACAACTAAGGTTCTTTCAAACTGTCCTGTTCCTCCTTCATTAATTCTAAAATAGGTAGACAATTCCATAGGACATCGAACTCCTTTTGGAATGTAACAAAACGACCCATCAGAGAAAACAGCAGAATTTAACGCTGCATAAAAGTTGTCTTTTGTTGGAACAACAGTTCCTAAGTATTTTTTTACCAATTCTGGATGTTCTTGGATTGCTTCAGAAATAGGCATGAAAATAATCCCTTTTTCACCAAGTGTTTTTTTGAAAGTGGTTGCAACAGACACAGAATCCATGACAATATCTACCGCGACGTTGGCTAATTTTTTTTGTTCGTCCAAGGAAATTCCTAAACGTTTAAAAGTGTCTAATAATTCTGGATCAACCTCGTCTAAAGAATTTAATTTTGGTTTTTCTTTTGGCGCAGAATAGTATGCAATATCTTGAAATTTTGGTTTTTCATAACGAACATTCGCCCATTCAGGTTCTTCCATTTGTTCCCAAACTCTAAAAGCTTCTATTCGCCAATCGGTCATCCATTGGGGTTCATTTTTCTTTTTAGAGATAGCGCGAACAACATCTTCATTCAACCCTTTGGCAAAGGTCTCACTTTCTATATCCGTATAAAAACCATATTCGTATTCTTTGGTTTTTAATTCTTCTCTTAAATCGTCTTCAGTATATTTTGACATCTTTTTCTAATTTTTAAAGCGAAAATGATTCCCCACAACCACAAGTTCGGTTTGCGTTTGGGTTGTTAAATACAAATCCTTTTCCGTTTAAACCACCAGAGTACTCTAAAGTAGTTCCTACTAAGTATAAAAAACTTTTTTTATCAACAATAATTCTCACGTTATTTTCTTCAAAAACCTTGTCGTTTTCTTCTTTTTTATTATCAAAGGTTAAATCGTAGGACAGCCCTGAGCATCCTCCACTTTTTACCCCAACTCTTACAAAGTCTTTTGTAGCGTCAAAGCCTTCATCGATCATCAATGCGACTACTTTTTTCTTTGCTGTATCTGAAACTTTTATCATGTTTTTAAATAGATTAATTTTAAATAGATTAAAATTAAATATGTTGCAAATATACAATATAAGTCTAATAAAAGACTCAAATTTCAATTATGAAACCTAATGGCACAATTGGATTTATTGATTACTCTTTAAAGGCAGGGTTATTGATAAAATCTGAATCTGAAAGAGTGAGTAGAAAGGCTTTTAAATCGGTTTTTTCTTTTGGGGTAAGTTGCACGCCTCCTTGCGCCACTTTTTTCATTAAAGGATCTATTGTAGAGGACGGTTTTAGGCCTTCTGAATAATGATTGATAACTTCTTCTAGGGTTGTAAATCGTCCGTCATGCATGTAGGGAGCTGTGAAAGCTAAATTTCGTATGGAAGGAGATTTAAATTTGCCGTTATCTGAGGGATCTCCTGTTATCGCCCCCAAACCTAGATCTTTAAATTCGAGATCTAAACCATTGTTGTGAAATTTATGATCTGTCCAGAGAGGATTATTATTACTTCCATGACAATGAAAACAGTCTCCTTTGGCCTCATCCATAAAAATAGTAAAGCCGTTTTGTTCTTTAGGGGTTAGGTTTTTTTCTCCACGCAAATATTGATCGAATTTAGAATTACCAGAAATCAGCGTTCTTTCAAATTGTGCAATTGCTTTTGTTACTAATTCAGAGTCAATCTTTGACGAACCAAAAGCTTGCTGAAACAAAAACGGATAGGTTGCATGGTTTTCTAGTTTTTTAACGACAGTTTTCCAATCTGCATGCATTTCGATAGGGTTTGAAACCGGTTCTAGTGCTTGTTTTTCTAAACTAAATTCTTTTCCGTCCCAGGCAAAAAGCTCTTCAAAATTCCAAGCTAAATTGAATAAGGGCATTGAATTTCTTGTTCCAAATCGACCATCAATTCCTTTGCTAAACCGCTCGTTATTTGTAAAAGAGGCTGCTGGATCGTGGCAAGTTGCACAAGACTGAGTTTCGTTGCCAGATAAAATTTTATCAAAGAATAATTTTTTTCCAAGAGCAACTCCCTCCTCAGTTAATGGATTGTTTGTTGGGATAATTGGAGCGATTAATTTGTCTTGAAAAAGGATTGGAATTTCTAACACATAAGGAACAGGGATGTATGTTTCCTCCTCTTTAGACGAGCAACTCATCAGAAGAAAAAAGAAGAAAAAGTAAACCCAGTAGTTTTTCATAAATGAATAGTATATATGGCTTTAAAACAGAACGAGAAAAAAGAATTGATTTCTTAATCTGAAGTTTCTAGCGTTGCTACTTTTTGGAGCATTTTATCGTCTTGATGTAAAATTCTATAAAAACCAAGATCACCAAAAAGAGAGTTTGCAATCGCTGCTTTTAGGTATTTTTTAATACGCTGTCTTGTTTTAAAGGATGATTTTTTTTCGATCTTTTGACCTGTCAAATAGGTCTCTAAAATGGTTTCGTCTGCATCAAAATCTGAAATAAAAGCATTGAGAGTCCATTTACCAAGAGAGGCTCTGTTGTTGTCTACAAAATTAAAAGCAAAATCATTGATAGAATTGAAGTAGAACCCCGAGAGATAAGAAGAGGTGTCTATGGCAACAAAAACATCTGGAATTATCCCACCACCACCATAAACAATCTTTCCTTTTGGAGTTTTAAATTGTAGAGAGTCTATTGTTTTTATACTGTCTTTACTTAGCAATTCTCCGCTAAAAACTCTTTGTTGATAGTCTTTGTAGTAGTTTTCATTACCATTTTTAGCATATGGTTTTTGAATAGAGCGCCCTGTGGGCGTATAATATCTTGCAGTTGTTAAACGGACAGCAGAACCATCTCCTAAATCCATTTCTATTTGCACCAATCCTTTTCCAAAGGAACGACGTCCAACAATGGTTCCTTTGTCATTATCCTGGAGGGCTCCAGCCACAATTTCTGAGGCAGAAGCAGAATTTTCATCAATCAATATATACAAGCCCCCTTTTTTGAAACTGCCTTTAGCGCTTGAAAAAGATTTTTCAATTTTATTTTGATTGTTTTTTGTGAATACAATCAGCGTGTTCTCTTCTAAAAACTCATCAACAATACGATTTGCAATGTCTATAAAACCACCACCATTTCCACGTAAATCTAGAACGAGAGCGGTCATTCCTTGATCAATTAACGTTTGAAGAGAAGACTTAAATTCTCTGAAAGTATTTCGAGCAAAACGATCTATTTTAATATATCCAAGAGCATCCGAAAGCATGTAGGCCAAGTCTACACTTTTAATATTTACTTTTCCACGAGTAACTTGAACAGTGAAAAGAGAGTCATTACTTTTTCTATACAATTGTAGCGCAACGGTTGTCTTTGGTTTTCCTTTTAAGTACTTAGGAATATTGTTACTAGAGATGTTTTTACCAAACAAGGTGTCTTTGTCTGCTATTAAAATTCTGTCTCCAGATTTGATGCCTGCTAGAATGCTTGGACCTCCTTTTATGGGCTGGATAACGGTTATGGAGTCGTTGATCATTCTAAATTGCACACCGATTCCCTCAAAATTACCTTGCATTCTCTCTTGAACAGCTTGTAAGTTCTCTTTAGGAATGTATACGGAATGTGGATCTAATTCTCCCAACATTTCATTGATGGCAATATCTAATAAGTTTTCGGTGTCAACGTTGTCTACGTATTCTTTTTCAATAAAATTGATTAGTTTTTTTATCTTTAATTCTTGCGCAGCATTTTTTGAAAAAGACCATAGACTAGAGGAGCCTCCATTCATTAAAGCACCAATAAAAATCCCCAAAATAAGAGCTAAAGAAAAATATAGAGGAAGGTTGTTTTTATTATTCATAAGGCAAATGCATGATCTCAACTCCTGCTTTATCTAAAAAATCAATGCCAGAAGCATCTTTGTAAGCGTTCGCAAAAACAACGCGTTTTATTCCTGCTTGATGAATTAATTTACTACACTGCGTACAAGGAGACAATGTAATGTATAGAGTTGCTCCGTTTGCCGATTGAGTAGAAGAGGCTACCTTTAAAATGGCATTGGCCTCCGCATGTAAAACTTCCCATTTTGTGGCACCTGAATCATCTTCACAACAATTGTCAAAGCCAGATGGGGTTCCGTTGAACCCATCAGAAATAATCATCCGATCTTTTACAATTAAAGCCCCTACTTGTTTCCGTTTGCAATGTGAGAGTTTACCCCACTCAAAGGCCATTTTTAAATAGGCGCGATCGTATTTTAATTGTTTCTTTTCTGTCATTACAACGAAAGTAAAAAGATTTGTAGAAATAAGACGTTAATAATTCAACAAAATTTGTTTACCAAAAAATTCTGTTGAACATCATTTGCAATGAAAAACCAATGACTATTGAGGAGCATACCATAACCCAATCTCTTTTTGTAACATTAAAAAAATAGTGAAGAATATTTCCTAGTATCAAAACTGCTAAAACAATGATAACTTGAGCAGCTTCAATACCCAGTGCAAATTCTAGCAGCGGTAAAAGCTTGTCTTCTTCTTTGCCAATCATCATTTTAAAGTAATTGGAAAAGCCTAGGCCATGAATACATCCAAAAACGAGCCCCAAAATTAAATTAGTATTTTCTTTACCTGATGTTGATTTTTTAGTGCTAAATACATTTATAATTCCAGTGATACAGATGGTCAGTGGGATTAAAAATTCAATCAAGTCCATTTTTATACTGAGAATTCCATAGGCAGATAAAGCAAGTGTAACTGAGTGTCCAATGGTAAATAAAGTAACAAGCCAGACTACTTTTTTAAATTGATGAAAGCTGAAGATAACCGCTAGAACAATCAAGAATAAAATATGGTCATAGGCAGCAAAGTCTAACACATGGTAAAGACCCATTTTGAAATAAAGGATAAATTCATTCATTTTGATGTTTAATTAAATAGACTTCTCCAAAGATATTAAAAAGCGAGCACTATTAAATTTAAATTTTTAGAATTTGTGCTGTTGTTTATTTCCATTGTATCTCTTTTTGCGGTGTTGCCAATATCATATTTTCCTCCTAGATTTCTCCATTTTTGACAAGAAATAATGTAAAAAAACAGCAGTCTAACTAAATAAAAGGATTTTATTTTTAACTTTCATTACAAAACTTATATTTGTGTTATACACAGTTGCATGCAAAAAGGACTCAAATAAAAACCACATTCGAATTATATTAAGCTGAAGGTTTTTTGACCCATTTTATTGGAGCTCTACCGAGAAAGATGCTAATGAAGCGATTTTCGTGCATTTTAATCCTGATGGAGGTGATTCTGGTCATGAAAAAAAGAATCTTGAGTTATTTGTGCGTGCAATTCGTGCTCACTAGTCACCCTACATATTCTGATGGTAATGCCTTTTTGATCGTATTCGTTAATTTAAAAACTAAAAGCAGCAGCAAATGGGATCGTAATTTTAAGGTCTGCGCTAAAAACGCACTATGTAAGGGATTGTTGAGGTTAGAACCTAATCAAAACAAAATTGGGTTTCCCTATAAAGAAGTCCGATTAAGCATCCATTTATTTTGAAGTTTTGCAAGTAACACAGGAATTTTTACTGAATAAACGTTCTATTTTAAATCAATAAATCAATGAAACACTTTTTCACACTTTTAGCAGCAGTTTTGCTAACTGCAACAACCTATGCTCAAATAGGTATTAATAATGAAAACCCAGACGCTTCTGCGGCTTTAGATATTACTTCTACTACAGGAGGTCTTTTACCCCCACGTATGTCGGAGACAAATCGTGATGAAATTCCATCTGCTGTTGCTGGACTACTTATTTGGTGTAGTGATTGCGGGATAAGTGGGCAACTCCAAGTATTCAATGGAACTGAATGGACAAATCTTACCGGTGGGACCGCTGAAACAACACTTCAATTTGAAAATTCAAATGTATCATTTAGTCCCAACCTAATAAATTTCACATCAATTAATCAATCTCAAATTGGATATATTAAATTGAATGAACCTATTATTTCAAATGGTTCAGATATTGGTGTAACGATTAAACTTAAAAGTGATGATCCAAATATTAGCATTAATCCATCTGAGATTTATTGGAGCAATGCTAATTGGCAAACAATTAAAACATTTACAATAGAGGTATTATCGGGATTAAATCAAGATTTATATGATGTTGTATCAGCCGAGGTTATTACTAATTCAGAATTTTATAATGGATTCGTGCCTGATTTTGAAGTAAATTATGACAATCCAAATACAGAACCCAAAGTAGGTGACTTTTACGGAGGTGGTGTTGTTTTTTATATATTACAAGAAGGAGATGCTGGTTATGTTTCAGGAGAAATACACGGTTTGGTTGCGGCACTTTCAGATATAGTGGCAGAATGGGGTTGTTTTGGTACAGATTTACCAAACGTACTGAATGTCCCTTATAATGCAGGTAATCCTGCGGGTCTTGGTGCTGAAATAGGTGATGGTATTAGCAATACGAATGCTATACTAAATGATTGCCCAAATGCTCCCGCCGCTTTAGCGGCAAGGTCTTTAGGTGCACAATGGTTTTTACCAAGTATAAATGAGTTAAACCAAATGTATATCAATAGAGCAACTTTAGAGGCTGTCTCTGGGTTTAGTGCATTTAGTAATTACTACTGGAGTTCTACGGAGTACGATAGCCTTAACGCGTGGGAGCAGAATTTCGTCAATGGTCTTCAGTCCATCGCCAGTAAGGACATCACAAATTTTGTGCGTGCTGTTCGGGCTTTTTAGTTATTTAATTATTTATCAATTAAGCGAAGCGGTCTCACAAACACCTTTCAAGAAATTAAAGAAGGGTGAGTAATTAATTTATACCGCGTAAGCGTTCGGTTTGAAAAAATATATCCCCAAGAATAAATTATTCTTGAGGATAATTGTACACCCAATTGAGCTGTTTTCGAAATATAATCTTAATATTTTAAATTATTTTAAGACTGTTTTTGAACAAAACAACCCTCTAGGATTAGAAGGTTGTTTGAAAACAGTGAAAATTTAAGAGTTAAATCCTGGTGAAGATATAGGTCTCGTTTTCATTAACGTTTAGCACAAGAGTGTTGTTATTGTTAGACAACTCATAATCTAGAATCCTGTCCTCATCATCTAAGGTGATAATAGTAATTTTTGTTGCAGTGGAAGACCAAGTAAATTCAGAATAATAAGTTTCCCCATCATCCCACAAGTTAGACACAGAACCTGTACCATCAGATTGGAAGGTGAAGGTTTGTTCAGCTGTGCTACCATCATCTGTAAATGTGGTAAACCATGCTCCAACCAAGTCTGAGTTAGTAGGATTCAAATTATTGTCATCATCTCCACTACTGCAAGACAAAAGAGTAAACACAATACTTAGTAAAAATAGTTTTTTCATAATAATATAATTTTAAGCAACAAATTTACTTAATAGGACGTCTGGTAGAGAGGTTTTTTTGTACATTACACTATATATCCTGTATTTATGAACCTTATTTTGTCTTAGTATTCGTCTTAATTTTAACACCTAGTAGGTTTATAAAAAATCAATTCATTTCCTTTCAACACAAAAATTCTTTTGTCATAATTCAAAACAATTCATTATTCACAACTAGCGATTGCATAACGTTTTCAGCGTCCTATTTAGAAAGTCAGTTTCAACATTATAATTTTAACTCCTTTAATTTTGATGGCAAAACGTATTTATTGTCAAAAGGAGGAGGAGTTTTGTATGTTTATGAAAAGAAAAGGCTTGAGAGAATAGATAAATCATTTGAACACAGAAACAAATTTCATTCCTACGACTTTAGTTACAACAAATAGATTTTATCATTTGGAGGCTATGGATTATTTGACGATAATAATTTATTAACGTATTTTGATGATAAAACCAACGAGTGGTATGAATTTTCATATCAAAAATCACGAAATGAGATGCCCTCAAAACGGAAAATTCCTATAGGACAGATTCATAACAACTCCTTGTTTATTGGCGGAGGGATTTCTAAATATGTAGATTCAGAGTTTAATATTTCTAACAATCGGATTAACGATTTTTGGAAATTTGACTTGTCCTCTAGAAAGTGGGAGAAATTAGGATATGCAAAAAAAACATTTTTAGAGATTAATAGTTTTAATGAAACTATTACCAAAATAATTTCATTCAAGGGAGGGAATTTAATTGTAAATCAAGATCAAGTTTTTTGGGTTGATATTTTGAATAATACCATTTGGCAATATACACATCCTAGTAAAAAAATGATATTTGGAGCGAATACTATAATTTATAATCCCAACATTGATGCCTTTTTGGTTTCTAAATTAAATCATTACACAGGATATGAAAAGTTAATGACAGTGAAAACAATTGATTTGTTGGGGGATAAAACAATCAAATCTGTTTTATACAAACTAGCTCTAAATCCTTTATATTATGTTCTTTTGGCAATACCCTTTGTTTTTGTACTATTTGTGTTGTTCAGAAAAAAACAGACCACCTTGCAAAAGCTCCAAAAAAACATCAATGTTTTGGAACGAAAACTAAATAAAAATGATTTTCTGATTTTAAAAACAATAGTAGATAGCCATCCTAACGCTGTTTCGTTTCCATTTCTATTGAGTATTTATGCTCCCGACCTTTCTTATGAATCAAAAGTAAAAAAACTCAGACTAACATTAAATAATATAATTCTGCAAACCAAAACGCTCTCAAATAAAAAAATAATACATATTAGAAAAAATAAAGAGGACAAAATAATTAAGGAAATCTATATAAGAACTTAGAAAATAAACTTCTGAAAATTCAAGATCGTAATCTCACTGTGTTAAACGTTATGTTGGTAATAAAAGAAGAGTCCAAAAACTAAAAACCAATAAACTATGTGCACAATCGTTGTAAATAGTATAGAATATATAAGACTCATTAACATAGGATATATAGTGTAATGTAGTAATAAATCCCAGAAAATAAACCTTAATTCATAATTTTGAAAATGTTTAATTAAAAATATATTCAAAAATGAAAAAAATAATTTTTGTAATTTCTGTCATAACGCTTTGTGCATGTAGTGGAGGTGATGACAATAATTCAGCAAGTTCAAATAATTTATTAGTTGTAGATGGAGTAGAGTATCCATTAAAATCTGGGACTTTATTAAATTATGGAGGTCAATCCGGTTTATACAACATTGATTTGGATCTTTATACCCTCGGTATTGATGTCCCAGATTGTACAGAAGGAGCTGCGGTCGGTCAAGGTCAAAATATTTATTTTGAAATGTGGACCTCAGAACCTGATTTTTTAGACTCAATAACGTATTCGATAGACGAAGATGAGTCTGAAGCAGTTGGTAATATTACTGTCTCTGATTACATTCTTGATTTTGATAGCAATGTCGAGGAAAATAATTGGACAATAATTTCCTCAGGTACTGTTGATGTTCAAAAATCAGGAAATAATTACACTATTTCATGGAGTCTAACTGGAGAGCTCGGCGAGGTAATTACTGGCAACTACTCAGGAACCTTGATGAATTGTGATGTTTCAGATTAAAAAACCAATCTTTGTATTTATTTGAATAGAAAAACCCACAACGAATGTTGTGGGTTTTGTACACCCCATTGAGTTGTTTTCGAAACAAAATCTCTGTTTTTTAAACAAACTTTTAGAATCTCTTTGAAAACAAAAAACCCGCAAACTAGGTTGCGGGTTCGACTGTACACCCAATTGAGCTGTTTTCGAAACAAACACTCGATTTTATTATTAAGATTGGTCAGTTTTAATTATATTTAAAAAAATAAATTTGAGAATGTTAAAATTTTTGTTACCTCTAATTCCTTTTTTTGTTGTTTCACAAACGGATGTTTCTGGAATAATTTCTAACGACATAAATTGGACAATTCAAAACAGTCCATACTTAATTACAAATAACGTAAGAGTCAATAGTGGAGTAACCCTTACAATAGATCCTGGTGTCGAAATACTATTTAACGGGTCATATTCCCTTCAAATATTTGGCGAACTACAAGCTGTTGGCACTAACAGCTCAATGATAAAATTTTCATCTGCAAGACAAAATCCACAAAAGGGGGATTGGAAATTTATAGAGTTTTCTGAAATTTCTAATGAAGCTACCTTTGACGAAAATCATAACTACATCTCAGGTTCGAGACTTGAAAATGTAATTATTGAATTCGGTGGTGACGATACCACAGGTGCGTCTGTAAAAGTTGTTAATACTTCCTTATACATTTATAACAGTATAATCAGAGAAAGCAGAAGATCGGGGATAGTTTTTGAAAAAGGAACTGGTGGCACAGTAACTAAATCTGTGATTTCAAATTCTCAATTTTATTTTAATGAATTTGATGGAATTAGATGTAACTGTTATCAATACAACAAATCACTAGTAATTCTAAATACAATTTCTAGAAATAATGGTGGAAGTGGCATCACCACTTCAGGAGGTGATTCGGGAGGTAACCATGATTTTATTTTTAGTGAAAATAAAATTTATTCTAATCAATCTTCAGGAATACAGGCTCTTGCTAATGGCAATCAATTAATTACAAAAAACATAATCTTCAACAATAATCACGAAGGAATATACTCAAGAGGAAATGGACAATATTCAATATTGAACAATATTATTTTTGGAAACGAATATGGAATTACAGCTCAATATGCTAACCATAACATTTCTAAAAATATAATCGTCAAAAATGAAAAGGTAGCAGTTGAAATAGGACAGGGGGGTAGTTATTTGATTGAAAATAATATGATTATAAAAAATGAAGGTTTTGTAGCAGGAGTAAACACTCAAAATGCATGGAGTCCCGATGTTTATATTCGAAAAAACCTTTTTGCTTTCAATAATTCTGAATATGCTACAGTTGATTCATTTTCTCCAGAAAACGGAAATCCAACTTTCGATATTTCCAATAACAAATTTTATCGAAACAACGCTCCTTATGAGTTTAGAAATAGACGCCCCTCCTATTTAACTGATATTGATGCCTCTAGTAATTTTTGGGATACAAATGATGAAAATATAATTGCTGAAGGAATTTTTGATTGGTTTGATGATTCAAATATTGGACTTGTAAATTATACTCCAATAAATTCTATTGCCCAGGTATCTCTAGCTGTTTTACCAAATACAAATCTTCATTACGAAGTACTTGGAAATGGAATAAACTTTTCTTGGGATCCAAATATTGAACAAAACATTAGTGGTTACATACTTCATTTTGGAAGTCCAACAGGGTATTCTTATGAAAATAACATTGATTTAGGTCTTGTGACATCCTTTTTTTTAGAAAACGCTGATCCAAATGATGAATATGCCTTGACGGCGTATACTAATCAGGCGGATGGAGTTGATGATATGTTTGATGGTAATCAAAGCTGGTATAATATCTTTGGAGAACAAGAAAATTCTCTATCTCTAACATCAATAAATAAAAAAATTAATTTTTATCCAAACCCAACAAAATCAATAATAAATATAAGTGCCGAATTTAATTTCGCGATAATCTATTCAATGAATGGTCAAAAAATGATTAAGTCCTATTCAAAAGAAATTGATTTATCAGAATTAGATAAAGGTTTTTATTTGTTGAAATTAGTTGATAATTCTAATAAAACTATCGGATTATCAAAGATTATAAGAGATTAGATCACGATGTACTACAAAAATTTCTTGAAAAACAAAGAAAGTGGAACTTAGTTTGCGATTTCGACTGTGAACCCTATCGATCTATTTTCCAAACAAACAACTTATTCATAAAACAATTTTCGTTGGTTTAATTAAAAAAATATCCCCAAAAACAATAAATTATTCTTGAGGATAATTGGTACACCCAATTGAGTTGTTTTCGAAACAGACGCTAGGGCTTTTAAACAGCTTTATGTAAACTTTTTAAGCGCCTTACGTCGCTAATTTAAAAAACGGGGTTTCACAACTAACAGAGAAAACAACAAATAACGAATTGTTAAAATAACTATTATTCGATAATAAGCTTTTTAACAATTTTTGTATGTGGTGTATTTATTTTCACAAAGTAAATTCCACTTTGTAATTCTAAAACATTGAGATCTAGGTTTCGTTCTTCAAAAATCGTTTGTTGTAAAATCAATTTTCCTCGAATATCATAAATACTCAAATTAGCTTTATTTATGTTATTTAGCTTGATGTTTAAAATATCGTTTGTAGGATTAGGATACATGTTGAATCCGCTAATGTCAAATTCAGACAACGAAAGTATGTCTTCTATGAATTCTGTTTCAAATCGGTTTGTAATAACTGGCACATTAAAATCGAAATAAATTTCAGCAGTATTTGGAATAACATCTCCTATAGCATACCCTATATTTGGTTTGATTCTAAAGTAAATAAAGCCATTACTACCCTGCGAATCATCTTGCTCTGCGGGTAAATTAATGTCATCAAAGAACCACTCTAAACTACTTACATTTCTTTTTACAACGTAGTCATGACTCGATTGTAACATTTGGAAGCTAGTTTCATCTAATTGAGAATCTAACTCGTCTTCAATTCGAACAAATGTGGCAGGAAATGTTCCTAAGTTTTGGAAACGAACTGTATAGTACAACCAGTTATCTGAATTTACAAAATCATCATATAAAATACGGGGACCTCGAGACTCCATTTTATCATTTGGATCCCAAGAACCGACTACCAATTCAGATAATGTAGAAAAATTATTACTTGACACTAAATCATTTGAGTTTGTACTGTAAGTTGCTGTATTCGTAACAATATCTCCTAATTCTAAATTAACAGGACTTGTTAATAAAACTTCAATATATTCAACATTACCTGGTTGTAAATTTACAAAATCAACTGTAAAACCAGTTGCGGTAGTTGTAATTGTATAGTTTGGATTTACGCTAGTCACAGTATTATAAATTAATAATGGATCATGCGTATACTCAACTGTCCCTGACGAAATTGATGTAAATCCTAAGTTATATAAAACAAGATAATTATAATGTGAAAAGCCTGGGCGGGGAGGTGTAGAATAGTTGATTAAATACACTGCTAAATCTTCACAGCTTTGCTCTTCAACAACTGGAAATTCTATAGAGATTGTACTTCCAATTGCAACCGAAATATTATCGAAACTAAACTGAGTGATATCGTAACAGTCTAAATATTCATCATATAAATTAAAACTAATATTATATAAGTCTGTTTCATTCTCACTAATAATTTGAAAATTACCTGTCGATGAACTTACATTATTAATTATACCGTCACCATTCAATTCATAAGTAAAATAACCACTTAAAAAACTAAATTCATCGGTATCATAGACGTTATTTAAATTCGCATCTACAAAAGCATTTACTTGGATTGTTCCTACATTAGGGGCTACACAAGATATTAAAATTTCATAACCAGAACGATTAGAAGAAAAGTCACTATCAAACACAAAGGTCAAAGCACCAGTTGGATGTGAAGAAGTGATAGGATCAGGAATGGTAGTTCCA
>UPTG01000558.1_pt1 | contig 30359 bp, 21 predicted proteins | sample 2160121 | NCBI WGS metagenome assembly UPTG01 (sample SAMN06266255, study PRJEB28933) | marine metagenome | isolation source: Columbia River Estuary | place: USA:Columbia River Estuary, USA | collected 2014-07-27
AGTGGCATGGATGCAGCCGTCGTAGCTCAAGAAGATGCCGAGATCGATCCAATGCTCAGTGAGAAAATTGTCGAACGCATTCTTTGCCTTATAATCAATGAAGCCTTGGATGCGGTATGGCAAGGCATTGCCTCCCCAGAAAACGTTGACCTGGCCATGACCAAAGGTGTGAACTACCCAAAAGGACCCATTCAGTGGGGACGCGAGATGGGTTGGGACCAAGTGCTAGGCACCTTGAAGCGCTGCCACAAACACTATGGCGACGACCGCTACCGCCCGTGTCCATTATTGCGTCACCTGAATACAGGTAATGCGGAATTGGGCGAAGGTCAGTTGACGGACAATTTTATGGTGTAATGCGCTCCCTCCTATTCATAGCGCTATTATCGAGCTCTTCCCTTTTTGGGCAGACCGCTACCTTTGAATGGGACGACGAATGTTGCCACGTAGTTGGGACTTTTGATTCTACCGAGGTTAGCCGGGTCCAATTACAAGATGCCCTCGACCTCTTCGGACTCAACAACTACACTCGGATCAACAACACCCCTCTGTTGTTCAAACCATATTCGTTGGAAGAACATCAGTCACAGTGGGATGCCTACAAGATTGAAGAGGTTAAGATTGTTCCTCGAATAATGAATTGCTCACTACCAGAAGGCACTCTTTGGGAAAAAGCCCTGAACGAAGAGTTAGAGGAACTTCATTCTGATCGAGGCCTGTACTTTGCCGAATACATTGCACTTCTGGAAAATGATTACACTTACCTTCGATTGCTCTCTGGGCACGACCAAAACCCGTTGTTGGAAGAATATGTTGAGGCACTTACTGGAACCGACGAGGTATTCTTGGCCATGTTTGAACAGCATACCAAGCGTATGGCCGCCAAAAATGGCGACCCGCAACGCATTTTTGATCAAGCCAAGGACCTGTTGAAAGAGGAAAATTGGCGTGAACTTGCCTCCATAAACATGCTCACCTACGGCTGGCATAATGAGGCAAATCATGGGATCAAGCGGCACGAGGAATGGAAGACCTACCAAAACCTATTCCTGCCACTCTTTAAACACATCGAATACACGGATTGCTGCGAACTATGACCAAACCAAGCAACGAACTACTAAAACGCGCCTATGCGCAGGATGCTTCCATCTATCAAGAAAAGCCTGAATCCGTTGCTTTTCCTGCCTCCGCAGAAGAGGTGGTCGCACTGGTCAGATCCGGTAAGCCGCTGATCCCTCGCGCCGCAGGAACCTCCCTCGCGGGCCAAGTCGTGGGCGATGGCACCGTACTAGATACCGGAAGGCACATGAACGCTATTCTCCACATCAACGTGGAAGAGCAATGGGCAGAGGTGCAACCCGGCGTTGTCCGCGACGAACTCAATTATCATCTTAAAGAACACGGACTGTTTTTCGGCCCCAATACCTCCACCTCCAACCGTTGTATGATGGGCGGCATGGTGGGTAATAACAGCTCAGGCTCGACCTCTATTTCTTACGGAACCACCCGCGAAAAATTGCTCGGTCTTGAACTCGTCACCGCGGACGGGGTGCTGCGCGCCATGGGCGATATTAAGTCCGACGGCATGCGTGACATTCCTTCGGCAGTGGAAGATTGGACAAAACAATGGCAAGATGCCTGGAGGTCGCAAAACCTCGAAGCGCATTTCCCAGATGCGAGCATTCACCGAAGAAATACGGGGTACGCGATTGATTTAATTGGCAACGATGGCGATGCACTCTTAAGCGTGATGTGCGGTTCAGAAGGTACGCTGGGCATTACCACCAAGATTCGTGTGGCCTTGGACCCCCTACCACCTGCTCATGTGGCTGTAGCTGCTTTGCATTACGACAGCATGGACAAGGCAATGGGCGCTACGCCAAAATTGATGGCGCATACCCCCTACCAGCTGGAGCTCATGGACCGCATCATCTTAGAATGTACACGTGAGAGCAAGGAATATGCAAGCTACCGTGATTTTGTCCAAGGCGATCCTGCAGCCATTTTGCTGGTGGAAGTTCGCGGTGAAAGCGAGGCGGAACTCGCTGAAAATTTGGCTGCGCTGCAATGCGAGCACAGTTATGCCAGAGCCGAGCTCTTTGGCGGCGACAGCGATAAAGTTTGGAAGCTCCGTGCCGCGGGGCTGGGATTGCTCTCCAATGTGCCGGGCGATGCGAAACCTGTGGCATGTATTGAAGATACCGCTGTACGTATTGATGTGCTCCAGGAATATATCCGTGAGTTTGATGCGTTAATGCAAGGCTTCGGCCAGGAAAGTGTGTACTACGCGCATGCCGGTGCTGGGGAATTGCACCTGAGACCTATTTTGAATTTGAAGACTTCTGAAGGGGTCCGATTGCTGTATGAAATCAGTAAGGCCAGTGCGGAATTGGTCAAGAAATACGGTGGGTCTTTATCGGGAGAACACGGCGACGGTCGCGTACGTGCAGCATTTATCAAAGACTTTTATGGCCCCGAGGTTTACCCTTGGATGGAAAGCTTCAAGAAGGCGTGGGATCCTGAGAACCAGTTGAACCCGGGCAAGATTGTGGGCGCCAAACCCATGAACGAAGATTTGCGCTACGAGGTAGATCGAGAGGAGCCCGTTTTAGATACCCAGTTTCCCTTCAGCGAAGAGGGCGGATTCTTACGTGCCGTAGAGAAATGCAACGGATCGGGAGATTGCCGACGTCTGCCTTTCACCGGTGCCTTAATGTGCCCTTCATACATGGCCTCACGGGACGAATGGGACAGTACTCGCGGACGGGCGAATGTGCTCCGCAGCGTACTGACCGAGCAAAGTATAGAAGGGTTTAAAGCGCCGGAATTGGCCGAAGCGATGCAGCATTGTGTCGGCTGTAAAGGCTGTACCAAGGAATGTCCTTCAGGGGTCGATATGGCCGCCATGAAGTCTGAATACTTGTATCAAAACCGGGCTAAACGCACTATGGCCGATAAGGCCTTTGCCAACTTCCACAAGAGTTTGAGCTATCAGGGATGGTGGCGTTTCATCAACCCTGTTCTCAAATCAGGACTGACCAAGCGATTGATGGGCATTCATCCGGAGCGTTCCCTACCAGGAATTGCGAATCCTGCCTACATGAAGGCGTATGAAAAAGGCTATTCGGTTGAAAGCGCCGCAGGCCACGAGCGCGCCGTGATTCTGTGGGTGGATGAATTTACCCAGGCGAACGATCCGATGTTGGTGGGTAAAGCGTGTGATGTGCTCGGCGCGCTCGGCTATAGTCCAGCGGTCGTTTGTAGCCCAAGTGGACGCGCTGCGCTCAGTGGTGGTTTTTTGCCAGAATCGAAGAAATTGGCCCAAAAAGCACTAAAAAAGCTCCAAAATGCAGCAAAAACGCTCAAAAACGCGCCGATTTTGGGTTTAGAGGCAAGTGCCGTTCTCAGCGCTGTGGATGAATATGGACGGTTGTTGCCGGAAGAAAAAGCGTGGATTGAAGCGCAGAGAATTGCGACGATTGATAAGTTCTTGGCGGACGATTTGCCAAAATTGGACCGAGCTAGTGATGCTTTTGAGGCGTACGAAGAAGAGATCTTGTTGCACGTGCATTGCCACCAAAAGAGCTTGGAAAGTGCGGGAGATACCGCCTATGTTCTTCAGGTATTATTAGGTGCCAAGGTGGACCGCGTGAAAAGCAGTTGTTGTGGTATGGCGGGGTCGTACGGGATGAAAAGGGAGAATTATGCGATGAGTAGGAAGATGGCAGAATTGGTCCTGCTTCCAAAAATTGAATCTTTTGAAGGAGAGGTCATTGTAGCTACCGGAACCTCGTGCCGACATCAGATCGCAGATTTTAGTCAGCGGAAGGCGGAACACCTCGTTGATACACTTTGGGAACATCTGCGGTTCTAAGCAGACTTAGTCCTCCACTTGCTCAAATTTCACTATGATGTCCTGGATTCCGGTGAGTACGGTATCGCGCATTCCATGGACCATTGTTAAGGTGTAACGCTCATTATCTCTAAAACGAACCGCACCACCGCCTATGGGTGCGAATACCGTTTTGAGCGTACTCATTCCCGTTCCGTTCCAGCGGCCGAGGTCGTCCGCCAAAGCAATGTTCACAGTATCAGAATACTCTACGCCTTGGCTCGAACGTATGGTACGGAAGAGGTACAGATTGTTGTACGGGTAGTCGGATAAATGACGCACATACATACCCATGAATACTGGGGTTTCTGCATCTTGTGGCGCCCACTCGACGGTGATCGTACTGTCCATGTGCCAACGATTGTTTTCGAAGGTGTTCAATTCGTCTAACACCGGGGGTGCAGAACAACTTTGTAGAAAAAGAAAAAACAGCGAAAAAAGACCCAAAACGAGTCGATTTTCAGCTGTTTTCATGTGTTTTTGCGCTAAAAAGGGCATTATTCTGCTTTTTTCGGTGCATTTGGCTTTTTGCCACTTCGATTGCGTCCGCCACGATTTCTATTGCGTCCACCGCGGTTGTTGCGACCTTTTGGTTGATCGAAACGCGTAATGCTATCTTCGGCGCTACCGCCCACAAAATCGGCCACCGCTACCTCAGCTTTCACCTTAGGCTGCTCAACGTAGGCAAATTCTGCAAGGTCGTCTGGAGTTTCTCCTTTTTTATTCGCTTCTAAAATCTCAAGGACTTGGTCAAGCTTTAATGGCACCCAGTTGTTAGGATCGCTATCGAGCGAATACCACAGCATCTCCTTGAAAATATCCATTTTCTGGAAGAACGCCACGCCTTTCGCGAGCTTGAGTTTCTTTGAAGGTGATGGGAAACGTTTCACTGCTTCGATGTAGCTGTCCAATTCATAGTTCAAACAACACTTCAGCTTCCCACACTGGCCCGCCAACTTCTGCGGATTCAAACTGAGCTGCTGATAACGCGCCGCCGCAGTATTCACACTGCGGAAATCACTAAGCCATGTTGAACAACAAAGCTCACGACCACACGACCCGATCCCACCCAAACGTTGGGCTTCCTGGCGTGCGCCGATCTGTTTCATTTCAATTCGAACAGAGAACAATTGGGCCAATTCGCGGATCAATTGACGGAAATCTACGCGCTCATCTGCCGTGTAGTAGAACGTCGCTTTCGAACCGTCGCCCTGGTATTCCACATCCGAAATTTTCATTTTCAAGCCTAGACGCTGCGCCACATCGCGGCTCTGCATCATGGTTTGTTTTTCACGCGCACGAGCTTCCGCCCATTTTTCTAAATCGCGCTCAGAAGCTTTGCGGTACACCTTGTTCGGATTCTCTTCCGATTCGTACTTAAACTTCTTCTTATTCATCTGGAGCTTTACCAGCTCCCCGGTGATAGAGACGTTTCCTATGTCGTGTCCGGAGTGGGCTTCTACAGCCACAGCATCTCCGATCTGGAGTGGAAGACCTTCTGCATTATGGAAAAATTCCTTGCGTCCGTTCTTAAATCTGACCTCGACCCAGTCAAAAGCTTGATCTGTCGAGGGTAGTTCCATATTTGAAAGCCAGTCATAAACCGACAGTTTTCCGCATCCTCCAGTTCCACACGAGCCGTTGCTTTGACAACCCTTTGGAACGCCACCACCGCTGCCACAATTACTGCATGCCATGGTCGTTATATTTATGCTATCAAACAACAACTTTGTTGTGTTGTTTGCGATACTAAGGTCGTAAATTGAACCCATGATTGAACGGAATCTGTTTAAAATTCTCCTCACCGCTTGTTTCGCGGTTCTACTGGCCCCGTTTGCGAAGTCGCAGGAAGGAAAATGGCAGGCTGCAGGTGCCTTTGAGCACTGGGTTGATCATCTTCCGTACAACACGTTCGAGCACGTGGACGAATTGGACCCCCTTGTTTTTTGTGCCTCGCAAGACAACCTGCTCGTCATCGACGGCAGTACAGACGAATTCACTAGATATTCACGCATCAACGGCCTTTCGGGGACCAACATCACCGCCTTGCGCGCCGATGCTCCCTCTCAAACCGTCTGGATCGGTTATGCCAACGGCCGCATAGATGTTTGGCGTAACGGCACCTTTCAAGCCATCAACGCTATCGAAGAAACACCGTCTTTTACGGGGCTAAAGCAGATCAACAGCTTCGCCTTTTTCAACGGCAAGGCCTACGCAGGCACCAACTTCGGATTGGTTGAATTTGAAATTTCTTCCCGCCTCGCTGGGCGCACCTTTTTATTAGGCGATAACTTCACTCCCATAGCCATTACGACCTTCGCTATCAACTCAGCGGGCACGGCTTGTGTGTATTCACCGGACCAGCTGAATGAGTTTTTAGTAGCTGACCTCACCGAAAATTTACCGCAGTGGGCAGCCATAGATTATCGAGTGTTTTCCAGTGTTTACGACCCTAACCATATCGTATGGTACGATGTTGACCAATGTTTTGTGTACGCTGCGACCGACCTTACCTCCGGCACACTCTTGTTTGATGTGACCGAAGACAGCAACGGGAACTGGGCAGCGGGAACGTATCCGCAGCCCTGGGGTGCGGGGAGTTTCGGCGGCCAGGAAATTCAAGATATTCGGGTAAGTGAGGATTGGCTGGTGGTCACGCGAGATTTTAACGTGATCGGGAAGAAATCGGACGCTCAAAACAACCCTGTCGATTCTATTAATATTTCTAACGCCTTGTTCGCTCCTGGCGTACTTCGTCCCCTTTCCTCGACTTTTGTGAGTACAGAAAATGCTTTCTATGTGGGCAATTTTCAAACGGGGGTGCTGCGCGTTAAGGACGGCACAAAAATCAAGCGTATTCTCCCCAGCAGTCCCTTTAGCAATAAAGCTTTTCACCTCGTGCCTTACGGATTAGGTAAGGATAACGACCCTAATGCAGATGGTACTAATCCCTATGCAGCTGTCTACCGTGGAAATACAGGCGGGGTTCTGCATTTACCGGGCGCCTTAAACGAACTGTGGTCAAAGGCCTACTCCAGCGACGGCGCCGGTCGTTACGAGAATCAGCAGTGGACGCATTGGGATAAAAATTACCTCTACGGCTTAACGGATTTTGTAAGTGCCGCTCATGAATTCACCGCGTCTGGCGAGCGCATTTACCTCAGTAGTTGGGGCGGTGGGATAGTCGAATTGACCGACGGAGATACTACAGGGTGGTTTCGCGCGAGCAATACAAACGGTGCTTTACTCGCCGTGAATGGCAATGCTAATGATCTGCGGACCGGTGGATTGACCTTTGACGATGAAGGCAATTTATGGGGAGTGCAAAGTTTAGTAGCTGCGCCGCTGTTTAAAAAGGATGTAGAGGGGAATTGGTCCAATTTTGCCCTAAGCCCCGGTGCAGATGGCGTTGCACTAAAAAATATTCTTCACCACGACGGTATGTTCTTCATTCAAAGCCGTACGAACGGCATTTACGCCTACCGCTCTTCCGACGGGCTAAAACGGCAGATCAGTTCTGGTACAGGGAGCGGAAATCTGCCTTCCAACCACGTATTGAGCATGGCTGTGGACCAGGACGGAGAGCTATGGCTTGGAACGGATGAAGGATTGGTGGTGCTGTACAGTCCCTCAAATGTTTTTAACGGTGGAACTTCCGATGCGCGTCCCATTCTCTTCGAGGAAGACGGTGTCGTACAAAAGCTTTTGGGAGAAACGCCTATAACGAGCATTTTCGTAGACGGTGGCAACCGAAAATGGATAGGTACGCGCGGCGCTGGTCTCTTTTTAGTCAGTCCAGAAGGGCTGCAAACCGTGCAGCAATTCACGGCAACCAATTCGCCTTTGCTCTCCAATGATATCCTCAGCATTGCAGCAGATCCAACGAGCGGAGAGCTCCTCATTGCTACCTCAAAAGGGTTGATCGGCTACCGCGGCGACGCGACACCCGGCTACACCGGCAATGTACCTGAAGCCTCCATCTACCCCAATCCAGTGCGTCCCGGTTACGAAGGTCCTGTTTTCGTTCAGGGCTGCCCCGAAGGTGCAGTGGTCAAATTTACAGACGTTACAGGAGCACTTGTTTTTGAAACACAATCTAACGGCGGAACAGCACGTTGGAACGGCACAAACCTGAGCGGTCAGCCCGCAGCAAGTGGTGTATACCTGGTCTACATCACTGATGCGTTAGGCACGGTTACAGCACAAGGAAAAGTTCTTGTTATCCGGCAGTAAACCGGTCTGAGATATTGGTATTTTTGATAGGCTATGGCACAAGAGAAAGAAAAAAAGAAACGCAATTACCGCAAGCAAATCATCTGGACGGTGGTCGTGCTCACGGGACCGGTTTGGGGATTGACTTTATTGCTCAGTCTAACGAGCATGGGCGTGTTTGGGGAATTACCAAATATCGCGCAGATTGCGAACCCGGATACGAAATTGGCCACTGAGATCATTACCGAAGACGGTGAAACCCTGGGTACATTCTTTCGCGAGAACAGAACGGCAGCTACGTTTGATGAACTCTCCCCGTGGCTGGGCAAAGCCCTTGTAGCTACAGAAGACGAACGCTTTTATTCGCACAGCGGCGTGGACGCTAAGGCATTGGCACGCGCCATAGCTTACTTAGGCTCAAAGGGAGGCGGATCAACGCTCACCCAGCAATTAGCGAAGATGCAGTACAATGAACCTGCCCGCAATTTGGTAGAGCGGATTGGGCAGAAATTGGGCGAATGGATCATTGCCGTTCAACTCGAAAGATTGTACACAAAGGACGAAATCATAGCCTTGTATTTGAACCAATTAGACTTCCTCTACCAAGCCGTCGGCATCAATTCTGCGGCACGCGTCTACTTCAACAAGAAGCCCATTGACCTCACCATTGAAGAGGCCGCCGTGTTTGTCGCCATGGCTAAAAACCCTTCTCTATACAATCCTAAACGCTACCCGGAACGCACCAAACAACGTCGCGATCAAGTATTCGTGCAGATGGTTAAAAACGGCATGCTCACGGTGGCAGAAAAAGACAGCCTTCAACAAATCCCGCTTCAGTTGGAATTCCGACCGCAGAGTCATACGGCCGGTCTTGCGCCGTATTTCCGTGAATATTTGCGTGGCTATATGAAAGGGTGGATCAAAGACTACGAGAAAAGGACCGGCCGCGAATTGGACCTCTACAGCGGTGGGTTAAAAATCTACACGACCATCAACGCGGAAATGCAACAAAATGCAGAAGAAGCGGTGCAGGAGCATTTGAGCAACTACCAACGCATTTTTGACATCATTAAAGAAGACCGCAAATACGGTCCATTCTATTTCGATGAGGATCCCGCCGGAAATGTAAAGCGCATCGTGGACCGCGCAATGAAAAACACACAGCGCTACCGGGGCATGAAACGCCGCGGCGCAAGTCAGGACAGCATTCAGAAAGCTTTTACCACACCCATTCCTATGACGGTGTTCACTTGGCAAGGCGATAAAGACACCGTGCTCTCACCGCGCGATAGCATCATTTATTACAAAGGACTTTATCAGGTGGGGATGATGAGCGTTGAACCGCAGTCCGGACATGTCAAAGCATGGGTTGGAGGCAACGACTACCAGTACTTTAAATACGATCATGTAAAACAAGGGAAACGTCAGGTAGGGTCTACCTTCAAACCCTTCGTTTACGCATCCGCCATTTTGGAGAAAAACTACAGTCCTTGCATGGAAGTACCGAACGCGAAGATTTGTATTGAAAAGGGGGAGTTTGGACTCATCGAAGATTGGTGCCCGTCCAATTCTGATGATAAATACGGCGGTACGAAAAGCTTAAAACATGCCCTTGCGAATTCGATGAATACCGTGACCACCTTCCTCATGAAACAAGTGGGACCACGCCCAGTGATTGATCTCGCACGCCGTATGGGCATCACCGGAGATATTCCCGAAGTACCTTCCATAGCGCTTGGCACCGTAGACCTCAGCGTTTACGAAATGGTGGGCAGCTACACGACTTTCGCGAACAAAGGGCGTTACGTTCAACCGATCATGGTCACGCGTATTGAAGATAAAAACGGTGTGGTTCTCGAAGAATTCACGCCAGAATCCCGCCAAGTCATGAGCGACCGCGATGCCTATGTCATCCTCAAGCTTTTGATGGGGGTAACGGAGGACGGAACGGGATACCGACTGCGTCACAATTACGGAAAGAACTTCTACCGCAACAAAGCCGTAACAGGCTATCCGTATGAATTCACTAATGAGATTGCGGGCAAGACAGGGACCACGCAAAACAACTCTGACGGTTGGTTTATGGGGGCTGTACCAAATCTTATTACCGGTGTATGGACCGGTTGTGAAGATCGCGCTGCGCACATGGGCGGTGGTTTTGGTACGTATTACGGACAAGGCGCTACGGCGGCACTTCCCATCTGGGCGGTCTACATGAAAAAGAACTACGCCAACCCTGATCTCGGCATTAGTGCAAGCCCTTTCGAACGTCCAAAAGGTGAGCTTGGCATAGATGTAGATTGTCTACCGACCACCTTCGACTTTGATAGTGGCGAAGGCGACGATTTTGACGAAAATTTCTAGCGGCCCACTGCCAGTTTCAATGCCGTTGTGAACTCTGCTGGAACCAGCAGTTCGTCTACCGGTTCGACCACAAATTGTGTGCTGCTGGGCGTAGAAGCGTTGCGCTGCGCTTCACGCCGCTGAATTTCTGATCTATTTTTAACGGCCACAGTTGCACCCTTGACTAACCCCGCAGCTACAGAAACTATAAGTCCGACACTAGCCACTAAAAGGCCAGTAACGAATCCGAGAATCACTGCAAATCCAGAGCCATCGTCGGTTGCGGCAATGGCCGCAAAAATGACCACTCCGGAAGCCAAGGAAATGAGATAGCCCTTCCCGGTGGTTTTCAAACCCTGTGCTGCCGCTGAAGGTAAAGGAGTGAGTTCTTGAATAAACGGTTCACTGGAACCGGCTACTTCCTTTGGGCCCATATAGAGGTAAGCCAATTGGCCCGCTGTATCCATACAAAGCGCATAGTAAAAGGTTGCCGGCTTGAGTAACGTGAGGTAACTGCTCGCTGTATCGAAGGTGAATTCTGAAAGTTCACCTGCATCAGTTACCACGGCGGCGACCTCAAAACCATCCGTTAATGCACCGCGTAAGTCGTAAACTACAGCATCCATAATGGATCGTTCTGCGCTGAGGCTAAATGGTGAGGCTAGGAGTGCTAAGAAGGCAAGGCGGATCAAATGTTTCATGCCCCAATATAAAAAAAGCCCCGAGATTACACCCGAGGCTTAAAGTTAGTATCCAGTGCTCAAGAAGGATTAGAACATGTCCATATCCATTCCACCACCACCGCTTCCGCGGTCCATTTGACGACGACGGCGTTGTACTTCGCCAAAGTTGTAGGTAAGGCCTGCTTCAACGATGCGGTTGCTCCAACGGAACTGGCCTTCCTGGTAGAAATTTGGTCCCATGGATTCGTAGTTCCAACCCATGGTATTGAAGAGATCGCGGCAATTGATCGATAGGTTTAATCGGTCATTCATGAAACCTTGTTTGATGCTGCCGCCCATGAAATAAAACGGACGACCTATGCCTTGCGCCATCACGCGTTTACTGCGGTAGTTCCCCATAATTTGAAGGCTCGCGCCTTTCCATAACGGCGTACTTACCATGGTGTTCAAACCAAAACCGTACCCGCTATTAACCCAGCCGCGGCCGTCGATATCACCGCTGACCTGGCTATAAAAGTAATTTCCGCCAAGCGTTGCAAAAGCGCCTTTGGTGCCGATACGTCCACGGAAGCTAAAGTCCATCCCAGCGTCTTCACCATTGTTGAGGTTTTTGTGCGTCGTCGTATTGATCCCGTTGGTATCGACCTGACTGAACCAAGTGATGAGGTTGCTTTTATCACGGAAATAAACGTTTGCATTTAAGGTTTTGCCTTTCTTCAAAATATGCGTGTACCCCACTTCATACGAACCCGTGAATTCCGGGAGGAGGTATGGGTTTCCTTGACGGAGATTGAATGGATCACTGTAATCTATAAAAGGATTGAGCTGGCGGCCGCCTGGACGTTGTACTCGACGACTGTAGCTAAAGTTAAGTTCACGACCACGAGCAATTTCATACGTTAAAAATGCGCTCGGGTATACTTGAAAATAGTCATTGACGAACGTAGAATCTTGCGTGATTTGTGTGGCTTCGATGTTCGCTTGTTCCGCACGAAGGCCCAACTGAAAGCCCCATGGACCCTTTTTGAAGCCGTAGTTTGCGTAGGCAGCGAAAATATCTTCAGAGTATAAAAATTCATTTACAGAAAGGGGGTCTAAAGTGGCAATGCCCGTGTTGATGTCAGTATTCGTTCTATTGAAGCCGTCAAGATCGTCGCGAAGAATCATTTTTACACCCGCCTCGAGCTTGCGGTCGTCATTCCACTTCTTCACGTAATCTACGAGACCATTGAATTCCCACTGGTCGCCAAAACTAACGGTGGAATAGCGCATCGACGGGGCCTTGACGTTGCCCGCGTTGAGGGTATCTTGTTCAAAAACCATATCGTCATTGCGATTGCCGTCGGTATAGCTGAATCGGACATTTAGTTCCTCCCCTTTCTTGGGCTTGTAATCATAAATGAGGTCCGCACTGTTGTTCCAGCGAATGCCGTTTTCTTCATTGGCTTGAAGGATGGTATAAATGTATGTAGGTGTGGTCCAATCCGTAGTTTTTTCTTCCGATTGCGGACGCAAACCTTGGTTGATTGTTCCTTGCAGCGTGAACGTATGTTTGTCGTTCGGGGTCCAATCCATTCCCGTTTTTATATTGTTTCCATTGCGGCCCGCCAAACCTTTGGTGATTTGTTCGAAGCTGTACGTTCCGTCCGTGAGGTAATTTTCACGATTCGCCCATGAATTGCGCGGTGTAAACCCTGAACTGTGACCCGCATTGAAGAAGAAATTCACATTATCCACCTTGTAGTTGAGGTTCATACCGGCACGAACGCGGTCAGCACCTGAATAGGAGGTATTGACTGAGCCGTTCAGTCCTTGTAAGGCCGATTTCTTCAATACGATGTTGATCATACCTGCCGTACCGTCCGGATCGTATTTCGCGCTCGGGTTGGTCATTACTTCGATCTTCTCCACACTGTTCCCCGGCAAACTTTGCAATAGCGCAGTAAGGTCTTCACCTGTGAACCGCGATGGACGTCCGTCAATCATAATACGCACGGCACTCGAGCCACGAAGCGTAATGTTTCCATCAAGGTCCAATTCCACCGACGGTATATTTTCAAGGATATCACTTGCGGATCCCGTTTTGCTCAAAATAAGTTTCGATGGATCGTAGACTTTTCGATCGATCTCGTTGGTCATGAATTGGCGTTCGGCCGCAACTGTAACTTCATCAAGCTCCACTCCAGAATGCTGCAGACCAATTTCACCTAAATTCTGCTCCACACCTTCACGCCCTAAACGTACTTCCTGCGTCTTCGTTTTGTATCCTACGTAAGCGAACTCGATCACGTTAGGACCAAGCGTAATGCCTTCGATTTTGAACTGTCCGCGTTCGTTGGTCATTCCCCCGGTAACGAGTTCTTCACTCATTTTGTGGGTGACTTTAACCGCTGCGTAGGCTAAGGGTTCCTGGGTTTCGTCATCGACCAATGTTCCGGTTAAAACGCCGATTTTCGGGAGCTTAGATGGGTCAAAATTTCCTCCTCTTTCACTGCCCGGTTGTTGGGCGTGTAGTGTTCCGGTCAAAAACACGGTGAGGATAAGTAAAAAGGTAGTGCTTAGGTTCTTCATGTCTAGTAGACGCGTATTGAGGTCAAAAGGTTTAAAAGCTCGGCAATTTTATGCAAAGCCACGCGAATATAAGGCACTTCTGTCGCCCAAACTGTTGGAGATGTGTTAACGCCCTAAACGGCCCGGTAACCGAGGCTATTTTTAACGTGAATGCGGCGCAAGAGCAATTCGATCAACCAGAAATTTATTGCGGCGAAGACCTCAAAGAAAAGCACATGCAGGTAAGCGAAGTTTTCACTGGTGATAATGAGTGGATTGTCTGCTATGGGCGGCTCCATGAGGTACATGTAGTTACCGCCGGTCAGAAGATTTATACCCAAGGCTATGAGTGCCATAAGTTGAATACGGCCAAAACTTCGCAGCCACGCCCACTTCTTGAGGCGATTGTGCTGTACCACAATAATGTAAAAGCCCACCGCGATGATGGATGCGTGGTTTACGTAGTAGTCAAAGGCGTAAACCACATTAATTCCGTGGGTAAACTCCGGAGTAAGCAAACTCTGCAAGCCACCAGCAATACCGGTGAAAGTGACCAATTCTCCCATCCAGCGTTTTCCGGTAAAAAAGTAACCTATGAGCAGTAAGCGAGAAAAACCACACATGTGGAAGAGCAAAGAACTGCCCCAACTGAATTCGCCACGCGAAATGGAAAGACCCGTCATCGCGAGGTAAGCGCCCACTAAAACAAGTGCCCAACCGCGTTCAAACTTTCTTCGTGCTAAAACGCCTAATTGGCCACCCAGCCATAGCGGGAATAGGATGACAAACAGTGCTGCAGCCCAGCCAAACCAGTACAGTACATCTCCAGGAGATAACGCAACATGCAAGTCCATTCGCTAAAGTATTCGTTCGTTTCTATCGCAGTCTTAGGTCGACGGGCACTCCGAATATAAAAAAAGGCGGCCATGTGGCCGCCTTTCTATCTGAAATATAATGTGTTGTAGGATTAGTTGTTGCCTAAAATCAATGGCAATCCATCACTACCCCCGACCACAATAACTTTGCTATTAGGACTCTCTGCTAATTTTAATGTAGCGTCAATTCCTTTATCGCGAAGAATTTTATCCGTGAGTGACTGGCTCAACAAGCGGTTTGCCACAGCCTTACCTTCTGCTTCGATACGCTGGCGCTCTGCTTCTTTTTGAGCACGAGTCAAGCGGAATTCATATTCCAATGAAACCTGCTCTTGTTCTAGCTTACGCTCGATCGCTTGCTTCAATTTGTCTGGTAAACCTACATCGCGAATCAAAACAGCATCAAGCTCAATATACTTGCCTTTGATACGTTCTGCCGCAAGCAGAAAGATCTCAGTCTGAATGCTGTCGCGCTTAGAGCTGTACAGTTCTTCCGGTAAATACTTACCTATAATTTCACGCGTCGCAGAACGAATTTCTGGAATGATAATACGCTCATGGTAGTTCTCACCTACCTCATTGTGCAAATAGCCAATTTTTTCTTGGATGGGACGGTAACGGTACGAGAGTTCGGCACGTATGGTCAAACCGTTCGCACTAAGTACCTCCATTACAGAACGGTCTTCTTGAATACGCGTACTGTAGATAAACATGCGGTTCCAAGGCGCAATTATTTTTAGACCCTGGTCATAGACGTGGTCTACCTTGAGGCCGGCAACCAAATCGTATTGAACACCCGCTTCACCGGATTCAATTTTGACGAAAAGTCGTGATGAAAACACTAGGATTAGTAGGAAGGCTGCAAATGCAGGAATCAACCACTTTGGAAAAGAATTATTCATGTAGTTCTTTTAGAATTAATTATGCGGTTAAAATAGCAAATATCCTACCAACCGCGCCCGGGTGTCAGAGTGTCGCGTTTTTTACGATTTTTGGCCGATTTTGACTCATTTACATTCGTTTTTCGCCAATTTATTGAGGTTTTCTGTGAATTTTGATCAAAATCTATGGATTTTATGAAAACACAATCGCTATACGAAGAGCTCCTTCAGCACGTCTAAACTCTTGAATGTGCCAAATCCGTCGAGGTGAATGTTCATGTAACGACTCAATCCCTCCATTAAATCCGATCGGCCCTGCTTGGATATGCCCAACGGCCCGTTAAAATTCCATTCTAATGCGACCCGCAAGTTTTGACTCGCTTCTGGTTGAAGGTACGCGTGTAAAAGGGGCGGTTCTGTGACGAAGTTGCCGTTGTGGAGGTCAAAATAATTGGTCCCATTAGATGCTTTTAGGTTGGGCGCAAACCCCAAGTAGGTCGTTAATCGGGCCCAAACGGCCAGGTGAAAAGCAGGTGGAATAGGATCGATAGTATCCAATGCTAGGCACGCGGAGCGTACATAATCAAACTTTTCCGCATTCGACTCCCCCGTTTGCAGCACTTTTTGAAAGAGCTCCGAAAGAAACAGCGCAAGCGCATTGCGCACAGGATCGTAAGGAATGGTCGTGTAGGTGAGGTCCATCTTCGCCTCCTTAATCCGGTCCAATTTTCCCTCCCCTTTATTCGTATGGACGAATTCCAATAGCGAGAGCGGCAACAACATGGAACTGCGCACCACGCCGCGTTTACTGCCTACACTGTTCACCAAAAAGCTCAATACACCAAACTCCTCCGTGTACACACGCACAATTCTACTGCTTTCGCCGTACTTCAGCGCGCTTAAAACAATGCCTTTACTGTGATGGTATTGGGCCATGAGGTAAATGTACGCTTCTCACAAAAAAACCCGGCGCCCTCCGGCGCCGGGTTTTTGCTTTTCTAGGAAAATTTTCGGGCGCAAAAATTAATCCAACTCTGATCCGATTATGGTATCAGTCTCGTCTCGTTCAGTCGCCTCAATTTCTGTAGATGCTAGCGCTTTAATCTTCAAGTTGCGGTACCACACCTTATCGCCATGGTCCTGCAAGGCGATGCCTCCTTTGGTGTAGGTGCCAAAGCCGGCCCACTCATGGAACTTCGAAGCAGCAACATCGGCACGCCACTGATCGTCAAAGAGGTCGCGGTCTACTGTTACGACGCCATTCAGAATTTGCGTGAGGTGACCGTCTTGAACGATGATTTCAAAATGGTTCCACTCGCCAGCGAGCTTGGCAGCGCCTTCCGGAGCGGCATTGATATCATAGAGATCTCCTGCGCGGTGCTTTTGGATGGCCGCATCTGGGTGGCCTTCTGTAGAATCGGTTCCATTATCGAGGACTTGCATTTCAAGTCCGGTCATCCAGCAATACGGGTACTGCTCAGTATCCTCGTTGATGAGGTAGATGATGCCTGAATTTCCGCGCTCAGCAACTTTCCATTCGCCCTTGAAGTGGAAGTTTTCAAACTCGCGAATGGAACCGTCGAAATCTTGGTAGACGATATCGCCGCCGCCATTGGTCTGCCAGTCGTCTTTGATGCTTGCGTCTAGGTGCAGGGCATCATCCTGCATAACCCAAGCTTTGCCGATCACGGTATCCCCGTACTTGCGAAAATTGCCCATGCATTGACCGTCGAACATGAGTTCCCAGCCTTCGATGATTTCGGCTTCGGTGATGTTGTTGTGCAATTTTTCTGGAGCGGCGGCAATTTCTTCGGCAGGCGCTTCAGCAGGCGCAGTGCAGGCTACTGCAAACATGGCAGCGGCACTAAGGATTAGGTTTTTCATTTGTGAGTTGAGTTATTTCTTTAGTTCATGTATTCTCTCACGATAATAATCAGATGGAGCTAATTCATTCGCTCGGATAACTTCTTGCAACGCTTGGTCTAAAGCACCTACTGCCACATAATAATCGGCCATTGAATCATGGGTGTTCGCGCTATTAGGGTAGTACCGTAGTGCTGCATCAAAATACATCTTTGATTTCTCCAGATCGCCCATGTCCATTTGCATGTAGCCCGACATATTGAGCAACTCTTCTGGATACGGAGGAAATGCATAGCCAAAGTTTCGTTCCAATTTTGCCGCACGATAGTCCATCAACTCCCTAAGCGATGCAACCGAAGTTAACGGGTTATTGATATCGTGGGTGCCTTCCATTTGATACCATTGGAACAAAGCAATGGTTCCTTCCATGAGCGAGGGCAGCGGTATGGTGCCGTGTAAATCTCTTTTAAAAAACCTATTATCGACCCGAAGTCCCGATGACTTAAGCCCTTCCAGCTCGTCTATTGTAGCAAGAATGGCTCGGGAAAATTCGGTTTGCCAAGAATCGCTATCACGTACGTTCGAGAGGGTAACGGTGCTGTCTTGAAAATGTAATTTACCATTCATGGAAATGAAGACTGCCCGACCTTCAAGATTGGTATTGCCTAATTTTTCAGAAATCGATTTGTAATAATGACCACCGCTCCAATCCATACTAGGATCTATGGCGAGGTAGTAATGGAACAAAGTAGGCCTTTCAGATAAGGCGTAGATTGTAAAGAGCCCTCCGTACGAATGTCCTATTAAGGTCCTAAAATTTGTGACAGGATAATGGGTTTCCACATAAGGGACCAATTCTTTCTCCATAAAATCAAGGAATACCGCTGCCCCGCCGTCCGCAGTGGCATTGGGTTGCATCGCTACCTCCATTTGATCAGCTGCATCTGCCGAAAATGTCTCTGTAATCTTTGGCGGCGTTAAATCCCTAGTCCTGTTTTCAGCATTTGAAATACCGATGATGATCATCTCTGGCGTAAACCCTCCGCTGTAAAAATCTTGGACCGTGCCTGCTGCAGTCAATAATACATCGCCGTCGAGCAGAAAGGCAACCGGATATTTCCTTGCACTCGAAGGGTCGTATCCCAATGGGAAATCCACATAAATGAGACGATCTTCACCCAACAGCTCAGAATGTACCGTATCTGTGATGCCTCGTTTCACCAAGAAGGCGGGATCCGTTTGGGCTAGAACACCCGATAATCCCAACCACAGGCTGCAGATTATGATCGAGACTGAACGAGCCCATTTCTTTGAAATACTTTGACTCATTAGTCGTTGCTTTAGTTGATTAATCAAGCCCCAATGCTTTGCGGTTGGCGGCTTTATCTACGCCGGTGGCGGCAAAGTCGTCGAAGGCGCGGGAGGCGACCGGGATAATCCAATCCGCGATGCGTTCTGCTCCTTCACGTGCTCCGGCAGCACTGTCTTTGAGGCAGCATTCCCATTCGAGGACGGCCCATCCGTTGTAATTGTACTGGGCGAGTTTTGCGAAAATCGCGGGGAAATCTATTTCGCCATCGCCTACAGAACGGAATCTACCCGCGCGTTCTACCCACGGAAGGTAGCCGCCGTAAGCTCCCGTCCTAGCGTCGGGATTGAATTCTGCATCCTTGACATGGAAAGCCTTAATTCGCTCATGGTACAAATCGATAAAACCCAAATAATCCATGCCTTGAAGGACCAAATGCGAGGGGTCGTACAGCATGTTTGCACGTTTGTGATTGCCTACCACATCAAGGAAGCGTTCAAAGGTTGCCCCGTCATGGAGATCTTCACCTGGATGAATCTCATAAGCGAGGTCTATGCCGCACGTGTCAAAGTGGTTCAGAATGGGCATCCATCTGCGGCCCAATTCTTCAAAGGCCTCCTCCACCAATCCCGCCGGGCGTTGCGGCCACGGGTAGAAATACGGCCAGGCTAAAGCGCCTGAGAAGGTCGGATGTGCGGTGAGGCCGAGGCGCTGCGAAGCGGTGCCGGCGAGTTTGAGTTGGTTCACGGCCCATGCAGTACGAGCCTTGGAGTTGCCGTGTACTTCCGCCGGGGCGAAGGCATCAAACTGCGCGTCAAAGGCCGGGTGAACGGCGACGAGCTGGCCTTGAAGGTGCGTGCTTAATTCTGTGATGGCAATGCCGTGTTCGGCAGCTATTCCTTTTAATTCATCCGCAGCATCCTGGCTGTTTGCGACCTTTTCCAGGTCGATGAAACGGGCGTCCCATGAAGGGATCTGAATGCCTTTGTAGCCTAGGTCGGCGGCCCATTTACAGATGGTTGCCCACGAATTGAACGGGGCGACGTCGTCGGCGAATTGGGCCACAAAAATGCCCGGTCCTTTCAGCGTTTTCATAGGGCAGTATACTTTTCCGTTCCGGCGTTGTTGGCCACGATGGCTTCGATGAATTTCATACCGCGCACGCCGTCTTCGATCCCCGGATAATCCAAATGTGCATCCTGCTTTTCACCAGCTTTCTGCGCCCGAATGTGCGCTGCGAAGTTTTTGTATAGGTTAGCGAAAGCCTCGAGGTAGCCCTCAGGGTGGCCCGGGGGTACGCGGTGGTTTGCGAGGGACCAGTCTGATGTCCCGGGCCCACCAGTGCGCAGTTTCACCACAGGTGCGTCCAGTGGCATAAGCGTTAAGCTGTTGTTGTCCGCGTGCTCCCAGCAAAGACCGCCTTTTTCTCCAAAGACACGAATCTTCACATTGTTCTCCTCGCCTGCTGCGATTTGCGTCGCCATTAACACGCCTGTTGCACCTAAAGCGGTGCGAAAAAGTACTGCGCCATCGTCGTCTAGGGCGCGTCCGTCAACCACGGTGTTTAGTTGGGCACAAACCTCTACAATCTCCTCGCCACTCACATATTCTGCGAGGTTAAAGGCGTGGGTTCCTATATCTCCCATAGCGCCAACCTTGCCCGATTTTTTCGGGTCCGTCCGCCATGCCGCCTGCGTATGATCCTCACCTTCTAAAAAGGTAGACAACCAACCCTGCGGATATTCTACATAAATCTTTCTGACCGTTCCTAACGCCCCAGAGGCAATCTGGTGTTTGGCCTCTTTTATCATGGGATACCCCGTGTAGGTATGGGTCAAGCAAAACAGTCTTTTCGAACCTTTTGCCGCCGCCTCCATCGCCAATGCCTCTTCCATTGACGTACACAGTGGCTTGTCTAAAACAACATGAAATCCGGATTCAAGCGCCGCAATCGTAGGCGCTGCATGCACATGGTTGGGTGTCGTAATCATGACCACTTGAACCCTTTCGTCCGCGGGAAGCGCTAATTCACCTTCCAACATCGCCGACCAGCTCGGGTAAGCCCGTCCCTCCTCAATGCCTAATTCACGCGCCGTCTCCAAACACTTCTCTGGCTTGGAAGAAAATGCTCCTGCGACCAATTCATAATCGCCATCCATCCGGGCAGCAATGCGGTGCACTGCACCAATAAAACTCCCTGGTCCTCCGCCAATCATGGCTGCACGTAATTTTTGACTCATGTTGCTCCGGTGTTGTAATTGATTCCCAAAGTAGTGGAAAATGTCGAATTGGCCTTTGGTGGGGGGCTAAGAATTCGTCCAATAGCGTTGTATTATCAGCTTCCGTTTCTTCCATATCTCAGGATAAAATGTATTTTAGACACTTCCTGAACACAAAATGAAAAATATATGAGCGCAACCGCCACAAATCGCAGCGCACTATTCATCGCCAGCTGTGCGAGTTTATTAGTTACCAGCCTAAGTTTTGGGATTCGCGCAGGGATTTTGAACGATCTGGGTGTGGAATTTGAATTGAGCGGCGCGCAATTGGGCCAGATTGCCGCAACGGCGTTTTGGGGATTCCCGGTGAGCATGATTATTGGTGGCGCACTGGTGGATAGAGTGGGAATGAAGAACTTAATGCGATTGGCCTATTTAGGGCATTTCGCGGGGATTTTGTTGACCATATTCGCTGGTGGATTCTGGTCGCTTTGGATCAGCACTCTATTTATAGGATTGGCAAACGGAATGGTAGAAGCGGTTTGTAACCCATTAGTCGCGTCCATTTACCCTGAAGAGAAGACCACGAAACTCAACCAATTCCACCTTTGGTTCCCCGGCGGAATCGTCATTGGGTCCTTAGTCGCATTTAGTTTTGGGAAACTGGGATTGAGCTGGCAGATGATGATGGCCGTGATGTTGGTTCCTACGGTCTGGTACGCGATTCAGATGGAGCGCATGGAATTTCCTGTAACGGAGCGCATAAAAAACGCAGTGTCCGATTCTGAGATGTACAAGGAACTCCTCAACCCCCTTTTCATCGTGATTACCATTGCGATGCTGGGAACGGCGATTTCTGAGCTGTTCATTAATCAATATGTGGACGTTTTACTAAAAAGTGTGAGCGATAATGCCATTTTAATTTTGCTCATTACCTCAGGCGTGATGACGTTTGGTCGAGGGATTGCTGCGCCGGTGGTGAAGCGATTTTCGACAACGGGCATGCTCTTATTTAGTGCCGTCTTTACGACCATAGGGCTCTATTTAATGGGGACGCAAAGCGGGACGATGTTGTTCGTGAGTGCGGTGATTTTCGGTATAGGCGTCACGTATTTCTGGCCGACGATGATCGGGTTTGTCGCAACCTATTTGCCAAAGACGGGCGCTGTGGGCATGGCAGTGCTTGGTGCGGCGGGCATGTTTGCGGTGAGCATTTACATGCGGTTTATGGGTGGGTTTTACGATGCACTCACGTCAAACCTCACACAAGTTGAGGCGGGTCGTAAAGTCATTATGACAACGCTGTACATCCCCATTGTGTTGATTGCGGTTTTCGCAGGGGTACATTTCTACATAAGAAAGAAGCACGCCTAAATTGGACCGACGCGCACACATAAAAAAATTAATGGCCTTAGGAGCGGCAGCGGCCGCACCTGGTGCTTTGTGGGCCGCGGGAACGGAAGTTTTGGTGGGCGACGAGAAGAGCAATCGGGCCTTTGGGTACAAACGAAGCGTGAGTCACTGGACCGTGGACGACCTTGAATGGGAAGATCTGTGCGGATGGTTGGCCCGTGAAGGTGTTGAAGCTGTGGATTTAGTGGGGCCGGAAAATTGGCACCATCTAAAAAAGCACGGACTAGACAGCTCGATGTGCAACGGCGCAGAATTGAATTTAGTAGACGGTTTTATTCACGAGGAGTTTGAAGGGGTGCTGCACGAGCGGTACCGAGCCATGATTCCGCGTGTCGCAAAAGCAGGCTATACCAACCTTATTTGTTTCAGCGGAAACCGTCGTGGACTGAGTGAAGCGCTGGGCTTGGAGCAGGCCGTGAAAGCGTTGCAGCCGATGGTGGCCTTAGCAGAGGAACACGGCGTGGTGTTGCAGATGGAATTGTTCAACAGTTTGGTGGACCATCCCGATTATATGGCAGACAGCAGCCGGTGGGGTATAGAATTGGCCCGCGCATTGAACAGCCCTAGTTTTAAACTGCTCTACGACATTTACCACATGCAGATCATGGAGGGCAATTTGGTGGCAAACATCAAAGCGAACCACCAATGGTACGGGCATTACCACGTGGCGGGCGTGCCGGGAAGAAATGAACCGTGGGAAGCGCAAGAGATCAACTACCCCGCGGTAATGGCCGCGATAGAAAGCACAGGATTCGAAGGCTATGTGGCTTTAGAATACCTGTTCACAGAACCAAAGAAAGAAAGTATGGCGCGCAGCTTTACTGAATTTATACGCTAATTAAGACCGTAAGAAAAAGATATGGCAGAGGATAAGATGCATTACGATGCGATTGTTGTTGGCTCCGGGATATCCGGGGGCTGGGCAGCAAAAGAGCTCACCGAAAAAGGACTCAAGGTCTTGATGCTCGAACGTGGAAAAAACGTGGAGCACATCAAAGACTACACGAATACCAATAAGGATCCTTGGGAATTTCCGCACCGCGGGAGGGCGACCACGGAGCAAGAAGATCGCAATCCGGTGCTCAAAAGAGATTACGCCTTGAACGAACTGAACCCAGATTGGTGGGTGGACGATCAAGACTGTCCCTATACAGAGAAAAAGCGGTTCGATTGGTACCGCGGCTACCACGTAGGTGGGCGCTCACTGATGTGGGGACGCCAAAGCTACAGATGGAACCGTGAGGATTTTTTAGCCAACGAAAAAGAGGGCATTGCTACCCCCTGGCCCATAGGGTATGACGATATGGCGCCGTGGTACACGCATGTAGAGAAATTTGCCGGTTTAAGCGGTACACATGAAGATATGGACGTGCTGCCGGACAGTGTGTATTTACATGCCATGGATCTGAATTGTGTGGAGCAAACGGCTGCGGATCGCATTCGCAAAGCCTTTGATGAAAAACGCCGATTAATCATTGGCCGCACCTCGAACATCGCTGTTCCCCATCATGGCCGCACGGGATGCCAATACCGAAACAAATGTTGGTTGGGCTGTCCATACGGCGGCTACTTCAGTACACAAGCTTCTACCCTCCCAGCCGCGATGGCGACGGGGAATTTGACCTTACGGCCGCACAGTATCGTAAAGGAATTGATCTACGATAAAGACGGTAAAAAGGCAAAAGGCGTGGTGGTGCTCGATGCCGAGACCAACATGACCTACGAGTACACCGCACCTATTGTATTCTTGAACGCGTCCGCATTGAATTCGACTTGGATTTTGATGAACAGTGCGACAGACGTTTGGGAAGGCGGTTTGGGCTCCAGTTCAGGAGAATTGGGCCACAATCTAATGGACCACCACTTCAGAGTTGGGGCGAGCGGGACTTGGGAAGGCGATCAGGACAAATACTACTTTGGCGGGCGCCCCACTGGATTTTACATTCCTCGTTTCCGGAATTGGGATGGCGACAAGCGCGACTATTTACGTGGGTTTGGCTACCAGGGTTCTGCGTCGCGCGGCGATTGGAGACGCGGTGTTCGCGAGCTCGGAATTGGGGCCGATTTCAAGGAAAACATCAGCAAACCGGGTCCGTGGACCATGGGTATGACGGGCTTCGGCGAGGTGTTGCCTTATCATGAAAATAAAATAGAATTGGACCGTACGAAAACGGATAAATGGGGGCTGCCTGTACTTTCTTTTGACGCGCAGCTCAGAGAAAATGAGGAAAAAATGCGTTTGGACATGAGGCAAGATGCCGTCGAAATGCTGGAGTCAGCAGGCTTCAAAGACGTCTCTGGCTGGGAGTCCGATTATGCCCTGGGCATGGGCATCCACGAAATGGGCACGGCCCGCATGGGAACGGCTCCGGAAAATTCAGTACTCAATAAATGGAACCAAGTTTGGGACGCGCCTAATGTCTTCGTTACCGACGGTGCCGCCATGACCTCTGCTTCTTGTGTTAATCCTTCCCTGACCTACATGGCGATGACTGCAAGAGCGGCCGATCATGCCGTGAAGGAACTGAAGAAAGGCAACCTTTAAACCCTAGAACGCATGGAAAAAAATACATTGACGCGCAGACAAATGGTACAACGAATGGCACTTGCTATTGGCGGTACCCTCGTAGCCCCAACAGTATTGTTGGAGAGCTGTTCTTTTGACCCAGATACCTCAACCGCGGGCCCCGAACGGCTTGCAATCCTAGATGCGATCGCAGAAACCATCATCCCTAGAACCGTCACCGCCGGTGCCCGCGACGCGCGCATTGGTGCCTTTATTGACGTGATGATTCGCGATTGCTATTACCCGGACATGCAGGCAAAACTGAATGCCGGTATTCAAGAAATTGCCGTGGAAGGCAAACGCGCTTTGGGCGGTGCTTTTGAGGAAGCCGATCAAACCCAACGTGAATCGGTTTTAAGCGTTTACGATGCTGCGGCCGCCTCCGACGAATCGCATTTCTTCCGCACCCTAAAAGAGCTTACCATGCTCGGCTACTTCACCTCCGAAGAGGCGGCCGCGGACGGCGTGCTCAACTACAATCCTGTGCCTACCCGTTACGACGGTTGTGCACCCGTGGACGAGAACACGAAAGTCTTCTATTCCAACATTTAAGTCAACGCGGAATAGCAAAATTTTTAGAGCAACGCCCGGTCCTGACCAGACCGGGCGTTGGCTTTTAAAAATAATCCATTCGCCTTTGAACCAAATGGTTATGAGGGCGTTAAGCATATATAGAACAATATTAGAGTGGTAGTAAGTTTTTGTTTTGCGACCCTATTGAGTGTCCAGGACCACTCGGGCGAAATAGTGGTAACAAACGATAGTACCCTGCAGTATTATCGTTGGATTGTTTGTCAGTAATGACATTGTGTTAGTTGAGAAAAGCCCGGTCATACAGCCGGGTTTTTCATTGTAATACGATTCCTTCTACGGTCCAATTCACTCGCCCCTCAAGCCTCAACAGCATTACAGGTGCAAACCACATTCCGTCTTCGGACTGTTGTTCCAGCGACCTTCGCGCCCACCTCCGGGCTGAGTACAGTGTTTGCACCCAATACTGAAATAGCCTTTCGATTGCAATGGGTGGAATGGCAATAAATGGTCTTTGATATACGCCTCGCGCTGCTCCATGGTGACATCCAAAAGCGGATAAAATTTGATCACACCACCCCGGTCCTCAAAAATATCAAGGGTTTTTCTACGGTCGCTTTGCCAGTGCATTAAGCCACTGACCCAAACCTCATGTTCGTCCTTCAACTTCTCTAGCGGCTCCACTTTATTGATCGTGCAACAATAATCAGGGTCCTTCGACCAAGTCTCGTCACTAGTGGTGAATTCGTGTTTCCAATCTTCCGCACGGACCTCGCGGGTCTTCAATCCGTATACCTTGGTGAGGTAGTCCTTGTACAGCAGGGTCTCTTCAAAATGGTATCCCGTATCAATGAAAAGCACCTCTTGCTCCGGCTGATAGACCGAAAAAAGATGCAGTAAATACGCTGAAGTTGCAGCAAAAGAACTGGTCAACATCACCTGCTCCACACTATAATTTCTATACAATTCTGTAATGCGTTGCTCCGGTTGTAGCGGACGAAACGCTTCATTGAGTGCTTTGATGTGCGCAGCACGCTCTTGATCATTCATTTGAGGGAAGTGTCTAAAAACGTGACAAATGTCACGATTTCTGAAAAACTCACAAGCTTAACGCCTAATTTATCTCAATTTCTGGGGAATGAAGTTTCGAAATGCGCTTACGCATCGGTTAATAAGTTCGCTCAATGTGTCTCAGTAGAAACACTACAGTTCTTAACTTTAAGGGAAATAAAAGATGTGGCGAACAAATCGCTAACTCTTTGATGTACAAGAAATTCTTATGAGAAGACGGCTCCTCTCGATGCTAGCAGCAGCTCTGTTTATTCCCTATGCAGGCGCTCAAGCACAGTCCATTCCTACGGGTGGGCTATCCCTAAACTTTGACGATCCTTTAACCGCCACCCCTTCAACAGGCATTGGCGGCAGCTGTGTCTACAATGATGTTGTCGTGATTGGTGGCACACCTTACGACGCCATTATCACCATCGACAATATTACGAATGGATTGATTTCAGATTTCGATGCTACCACCAGCACCAACGGCAATACGGATGCGAATTTCAGTCCCTCTGTTTTGTGGACCGGTGCAGGTGAAATTTCTTACAGCATAGAATTTATCGAAGACGGTACTTCCAGCGCTCCAGTTCCCGCCACGCTCGGTGGAATTTCATTGACTGCTTGGGATTTAGACGGCATTGGCGCTCCTGGTAAATACCTAGAGACCAGCAGTTTTACTAGTTATACCCTTGGGTCTTCTAGCGTAGTCACTTTTGTAAGTTCAGGTACCAACGCTGGCCGATTCTCAAATGCCAATTCTTCAGCCAACACTGCAGGCAACGACGGAACCAGTCGTGTAACTTTAGGTTATTCAAGTGCCAGTGCTATATCCTTCAGTATAGGGTCTTCTGGTGCAGGAAGCTGGACACAAATGCTGTCGCTGAGCGGTCCAACGAATTGGTTCCCAACTACGGCCGCAGTAACTACCATCCCCTCTTTATATACTTTCGGCACTACCGCACCTTATTCTACCTGTAATGGAATCGCAAGTGCTGGCCAAAGCATGTTTATCGAAGGCTACCACCTGAGCGACAGTCTCACGGTAACCGCTCCTGCGGGTTATACTTTGAGCAACACCACAAACGGCACCTACAGCAGCACCCTCACGTTGGGTGCGGATTCATTGGGCAGTCTAGATACCACCATCTTCATTGCAATGGACGGTACGGCTCCCGGTACAAATCCAGCGCAGGTAACGCTCAGCTCAACCGGCGCCACGGATGTACTTATCCCTGTAAGCGGCACCACAGGCGGGGCGCTAACGGTCAGTAATTTCACAAAAACGGATCCTACGGCTTGTGCAACAGAAGACGGAACCATCAGCTTTAGTATTGCCAATGTTCCTGACGGCACTTATACAGTGAATTACATGGGCGGTTCCACCACTGCTGCGGTTGCCTCAGGAGTGGCGACGCTCACAAACCTTGCGGAAGGTCCCTACATTGACCTGCAACTTACCGACGCAAACGGCTGTACTTCTGCCGCGGGTAATAGCCTAACGCTCAATGAGCTCATAGACTTTACCATTGCTTTTGCCCCAAGCGATCAAAACATTTGTATCAACACAACCGCTACCTTAGGGATAGTCGCCACTGGAACAACAACGGTGGTTCAATGGTCCAGTTTCGACGGTGCTGCATGGAACGGTATTCTTGGTGCTACGAACAACACCTTCACCACGCCGGCATTAACAGATACTGCACGCTACCAGGTAACGGTGACCTCAGCGGCGGGATGCCGTTGGACATCACCTATGGCCACCGTAACGGTGAACCCAGATCCAGTGGCAACATTAACCAGCACACCTGCAAGTTGTCCCGGTACCGAGGACGGCCTCATAGACCTTACCATGGTGACCACCGCAACACCCATGTCTTTTAGTTGGAGCAATGGCGCGTCAACGGAAGACTTAACTAATGTAGCAAGCGGAAGCTACACCGTAACCTTGCTCGACCCCTTAGGCTGTCAAGGAACGGCAAGCATTACCGTCAGCGATAGCGACGGGGTTGCACCAACAGTGTACGCAAAAGACATTACCGTTCAGCTCGACTCGATGGGCTTAGCTACTATTACCGCAGCAGATGTAGACAGTGCCTCTAGCGATAATTGTAACCTTACCCTAAGTATCGATAGTACCTCATGGGATTGTTCAGGATTGGGGGCGCATACCGTAATGCTCGTAGGAACGGACGGAGCGTTAAGTGATACCGCCTACGCCACCGTCACGGTGATTGATACCATTGCACCCGAGCTAATATGCGCTGGAGATACAACGTTATATATCGCTGCAGATACGAGCGGAACGGCCTACAGCTGGACAGCAATCTCTGCTACGGATGAGTGTGGAATTGATACGACCTACGCGACAGATTCAAGCGGAAGTTGGTTCGAAATAGGGACCCATGAAGTGTGGTCGTATGCCACGGATGCGAACGGAAATAGCGACAGTTGCCTGTTTCAAATCACAGTGCTAGATACATTAGCGCCGATGTTCAGCAGTTGCCCGCTCGATACGATACTGTATGCGGATGCTTTGAACTGTGGGGCCAATCTGAATTGGACCACACCAACAGCCACGGATAACAGCGACAGCGTTACTTACACGTACAGCGACACTTCCGGAACCTTCTTCCCAGTGGGCATCGATACCGTATTCCATTACGCCTTTGACCCAAGCGGCAATACAGATACCTGTTTCTTCGTAGTCACCGTACGCGACACCATAGCACCTACCTGGGACGGAACGCTAGATACTTTAGCTGTTTTTGCCGGCGCAGATACCTGTGGCATCTTCACGGACAGCCTTACACTCACACCTCCTACCATCGTAGAAGCTTGTGGACTTGATACGCTGTTCCATAGTGCAGCCGCCTACTACGCATTGGGTGAATACGATATCTACTGGTACGCTACAGATTTGAGTGGCAATACAGATTCTATCCTACAACGCTTAGTCGTTACAGAAAACATTAAACCAGAACTCTACTGCCCGTCAGACTCCATCACCATTTATGCGGACAACGACAGCACCTGGACCCAGGTGAGCTGGACGGGAGATAGTATTTACGACAATTGTGGTGTCGACAGTGCCTATTTCAACCTCGCGAGCGGCAGTTATCTGCAGATTGGAATCTTTAAGATCGATTACTTTGGCTACGACCTCAGTGGCAATGGAGATACCTGTAGTTTCTTCTTAAGCGTGGTTGATACCACGGCGCCTGTAATCAACTTAGCGCAAGGCGACACCACCTTACTGGCAGATCCAGACAGCTGTTTTGCAACTTTCGCATGGACTGCGCCAACCATAGACGAAAACAGTACCAATTATTCTACGGCCTACTACAACAGCAACACCCCATCCGGCAATTTTGCCCTTGGGACTACCGTTATTGCGTACGCAGTGACCGACGCAGCGGGCTACAGCGACAGCGCCTTCTTTACCATAACGGTAGTGGACGGCTCAGGGCCTTCGCTTTTGGCGCAAAACGCAACACTGACCCTCGATGCGATGGGCTTTGATACGCTCAGTGTCGCCGACGTAGATACCGGTTCCTACGATTGTAATGGTCTAGACAGCCTTTGGTTGAGTCAATACGTATTCACCTGTCAAAACATCGGGTCCAATTCCATCTGGTTCTACGGCCTCGACACCTTAGGCAACCTAGACAGTACCGCCATCACAGTAACCGTGGGCACCGGATCTAATGGCGTTATTCAAGCGACTACAGCCACAACAGACGCCCTATGTTTTGGTGAAGCCAACGGAACCGCCACCCTCACTGCCGTGGGTGGATCGGGTCCGTATACCTACACTTGGACAACCCTCGATACCACGGCGAACATTGGCAACTTGCTTGCAGGAACGTATTTCTATGATGTATCGGACTCTAACGGTTGTGTTGCCTCCGGTAGCATCACCATTGATGAACCCGCATCCATGACCATCTCCACTACCGTCTCCAATTA
>UPTG01000560.1_pt1 | contig 30200 bp, 29 predicted proteins | sample 2160121 | NCBI WGS metagenome assembly UPTG01 (sample SAMN06266255, study PRJEB28933) | marine metagenome | isolation source: Columbia River Estuary | place: USA:Columbia River Estuary, USA | collected 2014-07-27
ACATCCTTTGAAGAAAATGACTTAACAACAGACCCAATCAGGTATGAACGAAATGTTAGCTTAGTAAGAATGCAGCCAAATATAAGATTGTGGGGTGTAACTAATGCCTTTGCTAAAGCTGTTAAATTCTTTGGTAGTTTGATAATCTAAATCTTTTCTATCTACCACAAATACCACTTTTTTAACCTGTGGCATATTCATAATTATCTGACCAACCTGATTTTAATGGTAATATTTGTCTTCCCCTTCCTTCTCGAATAAAACCTGTTTTCTCAAGCACCTTGATTGAGGCTGTGTTTGCTACAGCACATCCTGCTTGAATTCTATGTAAGTTTAATTCATCAAACATGTACTCAATCATTCTTGATAGCACCTCAGTTGCAATTCCTTTATTCCAATGGTTAGAATGTATTTTATACCAAACTTCACCACGTTTATATTTTTCATGTCCGAGTTTTAATCCAAATAAACCTATAAAATCGTTATTGATATTAGATTTAATAGCAAATGTGTAATTCTTGATGTTATCCCGTTTATTTTCTGTAATCCAAGGTGCAATTATAGATTTAGTTTCTTCAATATTTTTTGGTATTCCTAAGGTATTGTACGCATCCGTTTCAGGTAACGAATGCAGTTTGTGAATTGAGTCTAAATCTGATAATTCAATTAATTTGATGTTTGTTCTTTTTGTTATTATTTTCATGGTCATTTTCAATCTGTGACAACGTTAGTTTATAGCGAATTTAATGATTATGCCAAAGGTATCACATAATTTCACAGGTAATTAGAGACCTTTTGGTAATGTCAATTCCCCCATTTAATGGCTTGCTATTGCTCATCTTATTCAAATAATGATATTCTATTTTGCAGGATTTAACCAAAGTAACTGTGCTCAATTTCTATAGTATTTTTTAATCCAGTGTTGTGTTAGCAATTCTGCAATTAGCTCATTAACACTAATTAACAAAATTAAATAATTAGTAACTGTACCAGATTGTATATTTGTACGTTGAAAGGAGACATGGCCTCATATTTATTGCTTGTCAATAAATTCATCTCTTTGACAAAATTAGTTGTTTTTTAAAAAAACATCAAGGCTTTGAAACAAAATAAAAGTATAAGTCTTGTTTAAAAATGGTCACATTATTTTTGTCTGCCATTTTTGTTCATTTCGATAACGTATGTGCATATTAACTTAATATTAAAACAATGAAAAAATATCTTTTAAGTATTGTATTTGGTGGCGTTCTTCTTACAGGGTGTAATGCTACTAAAACCATAGGAGGGAAATCTAAAAAAGAGTCTGCAATAAACGTACCTATTGCGACTTCTCTTGATATAACAAAAGCTGCAAGCGATCTCGTACCAGTGACAATCAACCCTGGGAGATTTTCTCGTGAAGCGGTAACGTATAGATTGCCAAAAGTGGTCCCCGGAACTTATTCAGTCAGTGATTTTGGAAAATACATTCAAGACTTTAAGGCGTTTGATTATAAAGGGACTGAGTTATCTGTGAATCAACTAGATGTTAATACATGGATTATTAATAATGCCAAGGAATTAGATTATATAACCTATAACGTAAACGATACATATGATATCGAAGTTAGAGGTGGTATAGGTAATGACACGCCTTTTTCTCCTAGCGGAACAAATATTGAACCGAATAACTATGTCCTCAACTTACATGGATTTATTGGGTATTTTGATTCTTTAAAAAACAATGAGTATCAGCTAGATATAATTGCACCTGTAAATTTTAAGAAAAGCACAGCATTACCGCAATTAACCAGTCAAGTGAGCAAAGATGGTAGTACCGAAGTTTCTACTTATTTTGCACCACGTTACTTCGATATTACTGATAACCCAATGTTTTATGGAGATCTGAGTATTGAAGAGTTTATCGTTGATGATATAAAAATTGTTTTAAGTGTATACTCACCAAATAAAGTACATACTGCACAGTCTTTTAAAAAGACTATAGAAACCATGATGAAGGCACAAAAGGTGTATTTGGGTGATATTAATAGTACCGCCAGATATGATATTTATTTATATCTATCTGAAATGAAAGAAACCTCCCCTAAAGGTTTTGGCGCATTAGAGCATCACACTTCTACTGTTGTGGTGTTACCAGAGATGCTGCCACAGGAGAGTCTTTCACAATCAATGGAAGACGTTGTCTCTCATGAGTTTTTTCATATTATAACGCCTCTAAGTGTTCATTCTGAAGATGTACATTATTTCGATTATAATAATCCAACCTTTTCTAAACATTTGTGGATGTACGAAGGGGTAACAGAATATTTCGCAAATCTATTTAAGGTGGATCAAGGTTTGGCCAATGAACAAGAGTTTTATGATGCAATTATAGGTAAAGTAAACGGTTCATTAGCGATGGATGATTCTATGAGTTTTACAAAAATGAGTGAAAATATATTAGATGACCCCTATAAAAATCAATATCTAAATGTTTACCAAAAAGGTGCTTTAATAGGGATGTGCATTGATATTTTAATACGAGAAGAAAGTAATGGGAATAGAGGTGTTTTGTCCTTAATGAAAGAATTGTCTCATAAATATGGTAATAATAAACCATTTAATGATGATACCATAATAGAAGAAATTATTACCATGACTTACCCGTCTATTGAAAAATTCTTCAACACCCATGTCATTGGTAATACCCCAATAAACTACAATGAGTTTTTTGAAAAAATGGGATTACAAATTTCAGACGTTCAAAAAGAAAGTAATTATTTAATAGTTAATAATGCACCAATAGTAAGTGGTAGTAAAAGTGAACAAACGATCTTTTTTACTGAATCTGTTTCAAAGATTAGTTTTTGGGCAGAACAAGGGGTAAGAGCAAATGATGTAATTAAATCTATAGATGGTACGGTAGTGACCCTTGAAAACGTAAATACTGTTATGGGTCAAGTTTATGGCTGGAAGTCAGGTAGAGAAATTGATGTAAGATTAGAAAGAGATGGTGAGGAAATTGTAATTAAAACAACCTTAACACCATCCTATACGATATCGAAAATCTTACAAGAAAATAAAAATGCTACACCAGCACAAAAAGAATTGCGACAAGCTTGGTTAAAAGGATAATTTTAAAGTAACTTTATTTAACGTCATATCTTGTTATAGTTGGGGCTTTGATTTTTTATTGCAATAGCACAAAAAATTATCCATAAAACAAATACCAACTCTATTACCCTTTGGTATAGTCCGATAAATTCAGAATTCGCGTTAGAAACTAATATGTATACAAATAAAATACCGATTACGCCCAATCCAATTGATAGTGAAGAAAACACTTTGTAGAGTGATTTTTTTAATCCTAATCCAATTAAAATTATTAAGATAGGAACAAATAGATAAGTTAATGAACCAATAAGATTATGAATCAGTTGGGAAGTACTAGGCTCAATTAATTCTTTGTTACAACCACTGTCACAGGGAAATATTGCTACTACTGTTGTAGCAAGTCCATAAAATATTCCGATTCCATAAAACCCTATTTTTACGAGGCTGGAAGTTTGAAAATATCTCATTCCTAGAAAGCAGAATGAGGTTATAAGTAAACCACTTGGGATGAAACCGAATATTCTTAATATTCTTCCGTGTTCAGTATCAATCGCATAGGATTCACTGATGTATTGACTATTGACACTGTAATTTTCAATTAGAACCCCACCTAAAATAGACGAAACTACAAAAAGACTTACTCCAAGTATTCCAATGAAAAAAGTAATTTTATTGTTCATTAATTATTATTGTTATCATCGAATGTACGTTTGCAATGATATAATCATTTACTTTAGCTCGGTTCGATTATTCTAAATGTTAAGTTTATTCTCGATTTTTTAACTTTTTTGGTAGGTGGCAATCGGTGAAGCCAATTTATTTGTGTTGTTCCTTTCATAACCAACAAACTACCTTTTTCTAAATATACGCTAACAGTTTGTTTTGTTTTTTTATGTTTAAATAAAAATTTGCGTTCAGCCCCAAAACTTAACGAACCAACTGAACCATTTTTCTTTAAATCTTTTTCTCCATCACTATGCCAAGCCATTCCTTCGTCTCCATTATGATATAAATTAAGCAGACAAGAGTTAAATTTTTCTCCTGTCTTATTTTCTATAATTTCTTTGAGCTCTAAAAGTTCTTTAGTCCAGGGTAGAGCAGATTTTGTGGTTTTTGAGTACGTGTATTCAAATGGTTTATCTCCATACCAAGCCACTTTACGTTTTGTAATGATCAATTTTCCAAAAATGATTGCTTTGTCATTTTCCCATTGAATATTCTGTAATAATTGGTCAAAATAATATTCAGATTGTTTTGTGTTCATTACTGAACCGTAATAATTCACTTCTCCGTCAAAAGGTAGGAGGTTGTTATCTTTTGTGGTATTAAATAAGTCCATTTTTATTATTCTTTCTAGTTTTCAATGCTATATAAGGTTTGGAAATACTCACAAACGATAATCATATTTTCATCAAACTTATCTCCGTAAGGCTCCATCTCCCGTTTATAGTATGCTTCGTGAACTTTTTTCCAATACTTCAATGATCGATCTCCTTCTCCTTCTATCTCTGCAAATTCAGCGGTAATTTGATTGTAGGGAATCTTTTTTATTTTAATGGTTTCAATTACGGCTTTCGCATCGCCACTCCAATTCGTTACAATATACTGGTCACCAACTTTAGGAAGTGTTTCACTATTCTTTTCATACCACCATAAAGAAGTTGCAGTAGCCTGCTTAATTCCTTTAACTACTAATTCAGCACAAGTATCAGCGTCTTTTTCATTATCGCAAAAGTAGAATGATAGGGGTGTTTTTTTTACTCCATTATTTGGGTGATCTTTTAAGAAAGCGTTCCAAAAGTTTTTAACTGATTTATGATTCTTTTTTATTATTACCATACACCTATCATTACTGTCAACTAGTCAACCTAAACATAGTAAATACAACAACTAAATTTAGCAAATACAAACCAAATAGAAAATCTGAGAGGTTATTTTAAAAAGGCATACGAGCAATGGCATATACACGTTGTTGGCAGAAGTATTTATTTAAATTTTATCTGAATAGGCAAATGGTCAGATGGGAATAAATTATTTTTTCGTCTGTCATCAATATGCCGATATTCTTTTACTTCGATATTTTTGACTAAGATATAATCTATTCTTTTTTGTAAAAGCATCTCCGTATTAAACTGATTAAAAGTACCAACTGGTCCGTAAGTTACTGTTCCAACGCTATTGTAAGTGTCTTCTAGACTGACTTTAAGTAATTCCATTGGTTCGTCATCAGGTTCACAGTTCAAGTCTCCCATTACTATTACCTTCTTATTTGTAATCTTTTTATCTTTTATAATTTGCAATATTAATTCTGCCGACTTCTTTCGAGATATTTTGCCAATATGATCAAAATGACAATTAAAAACGTAGAGGGTGTCCTTGGTTTGAATATCATAAAATTCACCAAATGTTACAACTCGTTTAAACGATGCATCCCAACCAATAGATATCTCATCGGGTGTTTTTGAAAGCCAATATGTTTTTGTTGAAATTAATTTTAGCCGTTCACGTTTATAGAAAATAGCGGCATACTCTCCCTTCAGTTTTCCATCATCTCTGCCAACTCCAACATAACTGTAATTACTTAAGAATGTATCAAGATACTTTACTTGGTTTTCTAAGCCTTCTTGGATTCCAAATATTTCTGGTGAATAATAATCTATAAGTTGGGCGACCTCATTTTTTCTAAATTCCCACCAATTTTCACCATCATTCTGAGTACTATATCTTATGTTGTAAGACATAATTGAAGTTTGACTTAAAAGAGTAAAAGGAATCAATAAAAAAATTATGTAACTGTGTTTTTTCACTTCTTGTTTTTGTTACTGTTAATAACGGTTTGTATGCCTCTCGTCCGATCCAAGGAAAGCTCTCCCGTCAAATGTCTTGTTGTGATGCGTTATTTAATTTGTATAGAACTTTCTGATATCGTTAGTTAGCTTTATAAAATCAGGTTCGTGTGTGTACATCATATGGCCGCCCTCATAGTAGCTCATTTTTATTTGATCTCTTTCTATTCCATTTCTAGTAAAAGTAAATTCAGCATCAAAAAAAGGACATATTAAATCATAATAGCCATTGGCAACAAATACTTTCATTTCTGTATTTCTGCGCATTGTTTCAGCTAACTTTGTTGATACACTTACAGCAGATGGTTCCCAGTATTGATCCTCAGAAACAGTTCTCCAATTCCACTTTCTTCCAATGTCACTATTGGAGGTCATGTAAGGGCGGTCCATTTTAACCTTAAGATCTGTTGCAAAATAATGATTTAAAGCTGCTGTATACGCAGCACTTATTTGATAGCTAGAAGGGTCCCCAAGGTGAGGTCCATCAGATAATTTATCAACTTCATTCCCCATGAATCTACCATCCAATCTACCCACGGATAGTCCTTTATCAGCGAGTAGTTCTTTTTGAAATCTATGCATTAATATTCTTAAATTAGATTTCAAGATGTATTCTTTAGTTAAACCAGTAAAATAACTTAGCTTTTCAGCAATTTTATTTTTTTCGATTTCGGTTAGTAAAGAACCTTTATAAAGAACCGAGGGATATGAATTATAAGTAAAGTCTCTGCATTCCCCAACAAATGATTCTAAAGTTTTACCCTGACCAGCTTTTTTGTGATACCACGCGGTTGCTGCCATACTTGGCAAATACGTGAGATAGGAGGTAATGTTGTTTTGAACCGATGTTGAACCGGCATAGTCCAAAGCTTGTGAAATTAAGATTAAGCCATTTAGCGCCATATTCTGTCCACCACCCTCTAAAGTATTTGCAACCGCCACAGCTCGAGTTGTGCCAAAACTTTCACCAGCAATATATTTTGGTGAAAACCAACGATTGTTTTCGGTTATCCATTGTCTAATAAACTTCGCAATGGAAGAAGCATCTTCGTTCAAACCCCAATAATCCTCAACCTTACCTTTACCAACAACTTGACTATAGCCTGTTCCAACAGGATCTATAAACACAAAATCTGATAAATCTAAAAATCCAATAGTATTGTCCAATAAATTATAAGGTGCAGCTCCATCATCTTTCATAGCATCAGAACTTACCTTCACTACTTTGGGGCCAAATAGCCCCATATGTAACCACATAGAAGCTGAACCTGGACCTCCGTTAAAAACAAAGGTGACTGGACGGTTTTTCTGATCAGCGATATTTCTTTTCACATATGAAACTGACCAAATTGATGCAACAGGCTCATTAGAATCATTTTTCAGGTAGGTCTCTGATGCTATTGCTGTGTAGTCAATCTGTTTTTTGCCATTTATAATTTGGTGATTTGTGATAAAGGATTGGCGCTCAGGAATTGGTTTGTCATTTTCATTATTGTTTTGCGCAAGAACGATTCCACTTGAAAATGTTAAGAATAAAATAAGATGACAAGCTTTAGTTAATTTTCTCATATTAGGTTTATTTAGTGCCTTACAATGTGTTTGTGTATGGTTAATTATGGGAAATCGGTAGTGATTTTTCGATGAAGACACAAGTTAATTAATTCCGAGGAATTTCCGAGAGGGAAATTCAAAAGTAATTAATTATAAGCCTTGTTGACTCTAGTTGTTTATTTCTTTTAGGTCTTTAATCCTTTGCTTATGATTTTCTTCACCATTTATTTCAAAGGCTTTGCTTATAAAATTTAGAGCATTTTTGTAATCATTATTTATGTCTTCTAATTAAAGCTAATGTTAACGTATAATGAACAGTTGCGTTGGCTAGCCGAACTATAATTAACTGTTACGAATCAGAAGAAAATCTATAGGATTTTCCGAGTACACATAGAACAAGTTATTAGCTAAACAGATGGATGACAATTCAATCGTATTAAATCTTAACTATTTTTTTTAAGATAATTCCTTTTTCAGTTTCGATTCTTAAAAAGTAAACACCTGAATTTAAAGATGTTAAATCAATTATTCCGCCTTCAAATTTCAAATTCATATTTGAACCTATAGCATTGAACAAAATCATATTTTTGGTAAGTAACTGATTATTAGATTCAATATTAACTGTAGAATTAGTAGGATTTGGGAATAATTTTATTGTTTCTTTAATTTCTTCAAGACCAGGAACTGATAGTGTATAATCAATATGATGTTGAAAGAACAACCATGCTTCTTCGCCAGCATTAATATCCATATTTCCCCAAGCACCAGGCCAATCGTGTTCGCCACCAACGACCTCATAATACCAAACTTCATTGTTGTTTATTCCATTTAAATACTTCTCACTATTGACATAACTACCATCGTTATTATCGGTATTCGGTAACGTTTCGGCCTCGTTAGATATGCACTGATTTTTATCAACAAAATAATTAATCGTGAATGAAATACTTGGATATGAACCCCATCCATCGTTATTATTAGGGTCTCCACTTAAAGGTGTAACATTATCTTGAGAACCATGAATTTCAAATAAAGGTACCGCAGGACTGTTATCACAGTCATCTAAGATATCTTGTAAAATCATTCCTGCAACAGGTGCAACTGCTTTAAAGGTATCGTATGCTTGACATGCCAGCATGTAACACATTTCTCCTCCATTAGAAAAACCAGTAGCATAAGTATAATCAGGATTTAATCCATGAGTTGTTTGCAGGTATTCAGCTAATTCGATCAAAAAGCCCACATCATTTACCGTTTCTGTTTCATGAAATGCATATCCAACATTCCAAAATCGATTTCTATCAGAATCGAATGTTCCTCTTGGATAACAAACGGCAAAACCATATTGGTCTGCAATTTGATTCATTCCAGAATAATTTCTCATACTATTTGCATCACCTGTAAACCCGTGCATTACAAAAACCAAAGGCATGTTTTCATTTAAATTTGTAGGTTCATAATATATGTATTGACGACTATTACCTTCATGTTCGAATGTGATAAATTGTGCAGAAGCAAAGTAATGAGATAAAAACATAGCTAATATGACTAATAACCTAAAACTATTCTTCATTTTGTAAATTTTATTTAGTTCGGGAATTTAAAAAAACAATTTTAAAAGTATATAAAAAAGACATCCTCTATTTCTAAATAATCTGGATTTGTATAGGGATGACTGCGGTTATTAATCATTTTTGATTAACAGCATCCATTTGTGGGTGTACACGTATTAATAGTTGAAATATCAGAAATAGGTACTTTTGCTTTCTCTTGCTTTATTCCCGGTTTTTCTGCATAAACCGTTATGCTAAAAATTCCAGTTGCTCCTTTATTGAAAGTCTTGATCTCCTCCTGTGACAGATACTTAACTAGTATATCAATAGGAATGATTATCGGTTTTTCTTTTTGAATTTTTATATTTTGAAACCCTTTGTCTTTTATTAATTGCAAGTATTCTGACTTCTGGATGGCTCCAGCAACACAACCTGCGTACATTTCGGCATCTTCTTTTAAAGCATCTGGAAGATTGCCAATTAAAACGATGTCCGAGATACTAAAATGTCCACCTGGTTTTAATACTCTAAAAATTTCTCCGACAACTTTCTGCTTGTTGGGAACAAGGTTCAAAACACAATTACTTACTATGACATCAGCTATATCATTGTTCACAGGCATAGTGTCAATATCTCCTTCTCTAAATTCTACATTGTTATAACCTAACTTTTCTGCGTTTATCCGAGCTTTCTCAATCATAATAGGTGTGAAATCTATACCAATAACCTTTCCTTTAACACCTGTTTCGTGTCTAGCCACAAAGCAATCATTTCCAGCACCAGAACCTAAGTCAATTATTGTGTCCCCTTTTTTGATTTGGGCAAATTGCGTTGGAAGGCCACACCCTAAACCTAAATCAGCATTCTCAACATATCCATCGGTTTCAGAGTAATCATCTGTCATGATATTGTAAACTTTGTTGGAAGATGTGGTCGCACCACAGCAAGATGAAGCATTTTCTGCTTTGCCATGTTCAGCAATTCGAGAATATTTATCTTTTACTATTTCCTTGAGTTCTTGTTCGTTTTTCATTTTAATTAATTTAAAAATATTTTTCACTATTTAAAAGTAACAGTGTTGGCAACAGTTTTTAATAATTGTACTCAATTTGATCTTCCCAATTATCAAGGTTTAAAATTATTCTATCGGTATTCGAAACCTGTATTTGAGTTAAATCAAATGAAAGTTCAAGTTCTATTCCAGCCTCACAATTATCTTTATCATCAAAAGCTATCCTAATATTTTTTTGAATAGGAGTAGTTTCTAAATAGTCATTCCCTGTGACTAAGTCATAATAGATATTACCGCATCCACCGCCGTAAAATAAGGTTATATTAAGATTGTTATCGCTTATTGACGCAACAATTATTTCAAATTCATCATTTGGGGCATTTAAAAACAAGTCGTCATCAACTAGAATTACATTAGAGTTTTCCAAAGAACTACTAACGTTATCATCATCACTATTACAACCAATCATAAAAGCGGTAATAAATATTAGAAATGTGATTTTAGATTTCATTTGTCATTTTATTTATTCTTGGATTAATAAAAACAGATTATCGCAATTGTTGCCAACGGTTTGGCTGAGCTTCGCTTTAATGCAGTTAAGGTTTTGTTGTAGTCAGTTTTTGTTCCGCTTTCAGTTCGTTAAAAACTATTTCATTTTTAAATTCAACTTTAGAAATATGTCTAACGCTGTTATTCCAGTCGAGCGGTGTCCAATATTTTGGATATTTCAAAACAATTGAGTTTCCGATTAATTTTTCTTTCAAATTATCTAATTCCAATCCATTTTCCAGTCCTCTATTTATATAAAATCTTCGTTCAGTATTTTCCAAAACAAAAATAACGTCATTTCCTTTGTTGCTGTAAATTTCCTTTACAATTCCAATTTTCGAAATAGCCTTACTTTCAGATACCATTGGGACGGGTCTAAAAATTAGCACAGCAAATATTAAAATAATTGGGCCTAAACTTACTAAGTTTATCTTGATTATTTTCTTCATAATTGTGATTTTAAATTGGGTACAACGTTCTGTGTATGGTGTGCATCCCAAAGGGTATGCACTATACCGTGTTGGCTGTTGTTATTTTTCAGATTCCTAATTTCTTAAATAATTGGTCTTTACTGTTTGTAATTTGAATCATGGTTATCGGTTATTTGTTTTGCGATTTCGTGTAAATCTGTATTGAATCCTGTTTCATAAGTATTGGTATTTAGATCGACATGATAGATACTATTTAACCATATAAGACCACCAGTTTCGCGAACTATATCTCCTTGATGTCCTTTTGAATCGGTAAAAATAGAAGTTTCACGTGCCCCAAACATATCAATATCGTCAAGCAATAAGCCATCAATATTCATTTGTGCTAAATCAAAGGTTGCCAATCCAGTTGGGATAGTAAATATTTTGGTAGACGGAAATTCGATACGCAATTGGTCTATAATTTCGTTATGTATAATCTCATTTACATAATACTCATAGAACTCTTGTATCGAGTTGAATCCATTATCGATTGCAAATGTATTCCAATCTGGTCGAGTGCCATTTGGATCTCCGTTAGGAAAGTCAAAAGGAGATAATGAGATGAAAATAGTTATGTTTGGATTGTTTTGTAATGCATATTCTATCCATTCACGATGTCCCTCTATTGGATTCACAGAATCATGACCCATGGTCATTCCAAAAAAATCGACATCTCCCTGGTCAAGGGTTGACTTTATTAAACTGTGCTCTGCACTATCCGAATCGTTCCAAAAATTGATAGGTCTTCCATTTTCGCCTCCGCGAAAGATACCAGTACTATTGTGATTTACAAAATCAGCATCGACTGCCATTACATCAAGTTTTTCTGCATAAGGTCTAAAAAAGCTATTTCCAATGAGAAGCATGTTATACCCTTGTGTTTCTGAAGGTTGTTGAGTTTCCTCTGTTAGATTATCATCCTTGCTACATGAAAGAAATACTAACATTACAGCAGCTATCATGAATTTAAGTTTTTTCATCTTATTTACGTTTTCCTTTTTTGACTAATATTTTCTTATTTGGTTTAATTACAGCTAACGGTCTCGTATAATCTTCACTTACGGGTTTAAAGTTTAAGCACTGTATTTAATAATCCCGAGTGGATTCGGACGTAGTCGAATCGGCCGTAATTGCGGTTATAAATTGTTGTAGCTAGTTGTATTAACATTAATATTTATCTTGTTTAAGAACAGTAACAGGAGTTCCTTCTACTCCAGCATAAAACACAATTATTTCTGCAGGAACTGTTCCTGAATTTTCCCCATAATGCCACGAATTAACAAGTTCAACAATTGGATCGCCTGCCTTAAGGTTCAAGGTGTCATTATCTTTACTAATTACTCTTAAACTACCTTTTAATAAAACACCAGCATTTATTTCTGGATGTTTATGCAAGGGTAATTTTGTTTCAGGAGGAATAATTATTTTTAAAATAGTTATTTCTGGTTTACCATCAAGATATTTTGGGAGTGCTTTTCCATTCCAACTCTGACTTGTTTTGGCTAATGTAGTAACTTCAATTTGAGAAATTTTGTTTGATTTACAAGCAATTAAACAAATTATTACAAAACAGAAATGGACAATTGTTTTTTTCATGACAATTAATAATTTAATAAGAAAGTGATTCCTTTTTAAAATTAGCTACAACGTTTCGGCTATGAGTAGTTGCTTAAGGTTTAAAGATAGCAAAAAGGTAATGAGTGAGGAAAATTCGGAGAATTTTCCAAGTAGTACTTACCAATCCAAGCAATTAATTATAGCCATTGTTAGCAAACGTTTTTTATTCGTCTATTTTTTCAAAAACGGCTTGAATAATTTTAGTTGAAATTAGATGTCTAAGATATCGTATCATTTAACGTATTTTTGATTCATTATAAAATTAATCAAAAAAATGTTCCCAAAAACAAAAGTTTATTCTTGGGAATAATGTTGTAAATCTAAGGGGAGCGAAGTCGAACTATTTTGGTGAGGATTTGAAATTATTTTTATTCCAAAGCAAAGCTAATATTTTTACTAAATTTTTCATGCTGACCATCTTTGTTTAAATTAGTAACAAAAAATAAATAACACTTATTTGATATAATTCGATGGAGTTTATAAGAAAACATATTGAGGAAATCTCTTTGATTTCAGACTCAGATTGGAAGTACTTTTCTTCTAAACTTGTACTAAGAGTTTTCAAAAAAAATACTATTTTTTTAAAATATGGAGATGTAGAAAACCATATCTCTTTTATAGATAAGGGAATTGTTAGACTCTATATACCCAAAGAGCTTAAAGAAAAAGAAGTGACTTTTGGCTTTAGTTTTAAAAATCAATTTATAAGTGCTTATGATTCTTTTTTAACGAGAAGGGCATCATTATATGAATTAGAAACACTCTCTGAAACGTACATGTATAGTATTTCATACAAAGATTTACAGAAGGTATATAAACATACACAGTTTGGAAATTTAATAGGTAGGCTAACCGCAGAGCGCTTATTTTTATTGAAATCTAAAAGAGAACAATCTTTATTAAATTTAACGGCGCAACAGCACTATATTTCTTTATTTAAAGAGCGCCCAGAACTTCTAAGCGTGGTGCCACTCAAGTATATAAGTTCCTACATTGGTGTTACACCTCAAGCGTTAAGCCGCATAAGAAAGCGTATTTATTGATTTAGGTTCATTGTTTGATAATAGTAATAGTAATAGTTTTGTACTATATTTTGATTTATGACTATAATCCTATTTATTATCGTGCTTTGGTATGGGGGGCTTTTTTTTCAAACGTTTTTCCTTCATCGGTATGCTTCTCATCAAACCTTTACCATGTCTAAAACTGCAGAGCGTGTTACTTTTATTTTAACTTGGATTTTTCAAGGATCTAATTACTTAAGCGCTTATGGCTATGGTGTGATGCATAGAATGCACCATGCATACGCAGACACAGAAAAGGATCCACACTCACCAAAATATGATTTAAATATATTTTCTATGATGTGGAGAACAAAAAATATTTATTACCAAATTAATAAACAACTAATAGAAGTTGCTGATAAGTTCACCAAAAATGTTCCGCAGTGGAAGCGTTTTGATGCCTTTGCAAGTTCTTGGTTTTCTAGATTAGCTTGGAGTATTGCTTATTTTTCATTCTTTTTTGTGTACACCACTTCGCCATGGCAATGGTTATTGTTTCCTGTCACTTTGCTCATGGCTCCAATACACGGTGTTATTATCAACTGGTATGGTCATATTTTTGGATATGTAAATTTTAAATCTAAGGATACCTCAAAAAACCTATTCAAATTTGATTTTTTAATGATGGGCGAGGGGTATCATAACAATCATCACAAACACTGTAGTAATCCAAACTTTGGTGGGGTACGCTGGCATGAAATAGATATTACCTTTAAAATTATGCAATTTTTAAACTTCCTAAAAATCATAGAGTTAAAACCGTACTTAAAAATAAAAAATAATTTTTAGGTAGTTGTTCTTGATATCACATCAGCAATAATATGATTACTTATTTCTTAATTGATATTCTATAAATTAAATATGGGGTAGGTATTTTGTTGAATTTGTTTATGCAAAGTCTCAAGATGCAAGTTCTACTATTTAAAAGTAAGAAGTCCTCCATAACGACTAATATTTTTATAAAAAATCTAAAAAGTTTCTTTTTTTACAATAGAATAATTTTTAAATCAACTAATTTTATAACGTGATATAAGTGAATGTTAAATGTTGAAAATTGCTTTTGACCCAATTTACAAACATCAACTTAAAACTGGACACCGTTTTCCAATGGAAAAGTATGAGTTGTTACCAGAGGATTTATTGCGAAAAAGTATTTGTAATAGAGATAATTTTTTCGCTCCAGAACCCATAGAAAAACAACTACTATTATCCACACACGATCAAGACTATTACACTAATTTGATCAATTTATCATTGTCCAAATTAGATGCAAGGAAAATCGGTTTTCCGCTTTCTGAAGCTTTGATTAAGCGGGAACATGTGATAGCTCAAGGAACTATTCAAAATACGCTCTATGCACAACAATATGGGGTTTCAATGAATATAGCTGGAGGTACTCATCATGCTTTTCGAGATCGACCTGGTGCATTTTGTATGCTTAATGACCAGGCAATAGCTTCTAATTATTTAATAGAGAATAATTTAGCTAAAAGAGTTATGATTGTTGATTTAGATGTACATCAGGGGGATGGAACAGCGTCCATTTTTGAACATCAAGATTCTGTTTTTACTATTTCATTTCATGGTCAAAAAAATTATCCATTCAAAAAGCAAAATAGTGATTTTGATTTACCATTTGATGACAACACTGAGGATAGAGCTTATCTAAATGCCTTAAAAAATAACCTTCCGAGATTGGTCGATTTATTTGAGCCAGATTTTATGTTTTATTTAGCCGGTGTTGATGTGTTAAAAACAGATAAACTTGGTCGGTTGGGACTGTCTACAGCGGGTTGTAAAGCTAGAGATCGGTTTGTTTTAACTCTTTGTAAAAACCAAAATATTCCAGTTCAAGTGAGCATGGGAGGAGGATATTCTATTCACCTAAAAAATATCATCGATGCCCATTCCAATACTTTTGAATTAGCTCAAGAGTTGTTTTTTTAACATAAAATATTCCTAAGTAGAAAAAATTATACCTCGGAATATAAAGTGGAGCCAAAGGGAGTGAAGTCGAACTATTTTGGGGAGGATTTAATAAATATAAAAACCTACAACATAAAGGTGTAGGTTTTTTTTATTTACGTTGGTAATACTTTTTTAAACAGATGTTTAAAGTATTGGAATTCCGTTTGAAATTGTTGAGATTGGAGCAATACCATAAACTTCTTTTGTGAAATTCACAAGATTAGGATGGTTCTCAATACCTTGCCAAAATTCAGATTTCAAATAATAATTGATTGCCTCCTTACTTTTAAAATGGTATACTCCCCCAAATACTCCAGTATCAGTATTTCCAATAAAGGATTTTCCTATAAAACCTTTAATTTTTTCAGATGTAAAATTTGGTGCCACATCTACTCCTAATTGATAGTGCTCATCAAGAGTCATATCCTTTAAGTTATACTTAACAACAAGTAAATGCATGCCCACCGCATCATCAGGATTAGATGATGTTTTTCGATTTGCCCATATACCGTTTGATTTATTTGAAAATGGTGGAACAGCATAAATATCTTTGGTAAAGTTTACTAAATTTGGATGTGCCTCAATTCCTAGCCAAAATTCTGAAGTTATGTATTTTTCAGCAGCTTCTTTAGAGCTAAACTGGTAAGCGCCGCCATAAACTCCAGTATCAGTATTTCCAATAAATGATTTACCGATGAGCCCTTGAATTTTTTCTGGTGTAAAATTTGGTGCTACATTAGCTCCAAGTGTAGAATGTTCTTCAACACTCATTTCTTTGAGCTTATAGTTAACAATTAACACATGAGGAGTTGACGGATCTTTTTGTAAACTTCCGTTTTGAGAGGCTTCAATCATTGAATCATGAGCTTCACTTTCAGATTTCTTTTTATTATTACATGCTACAAATAAACTTGTTGTTATTAAAAATATAATTAGTTTTTTCATTTTTTTAGTTTTGGTTGACGATAATTATTCATAAAGTTAAGGATTTAAAATAAATAGATTTTATTAAACAATTATTTTTGGGAATAAAAAATGGAGCCAAGAGGAGTGAAATCGAACTATTTTGGGGAGGATTTGGATATTTTTAATTAATTCTTTTAATTTTGGTTTAAAAAAGATAAGACTACTAAGAACAACTTTTATGAAAAAACTACACACCATTTTAGTTGTTCTATTAATCACTGCAACAACCTTTGCGCAAGCCCCTGAGAAGATGAGTTACCAAGCTGTTGTAAGAGATGCATCAGGAGCCTTAGTAACAAACCAAGCAGTAGGTATGCAAATAAGCATTTTACAAGGGTCTGCTTCTGGTACAGCTGTTTATTAGGAAACACAAACACCTACTACCAATGCTAACGGATTGGTTAGTTTAGAAATTGGTTCAGGAACTGTAGTAAGTGGAGATTTTACAACTATTGATTGGGCGAACGACACCTATTTTATAAAAACAGAGATCAACCCCACAGGAGGCACCAGTTACACTATAACAGGGACTAGCCAGTTGTTGAGTGTACCTTATGCTTTACATGCTAAAACTGTAACAAAACCAATATACAATGTAAACACTTTTTACGCAGAGTTAGGTGGTTACGTTATGGAAATTAGTCCTAATGGCAAACACGGTTTAGTGGTTGCAATGCAAGACCAAGGAACATCAATCTGTCTGAGCAAAGTAATAGTACCCACTAGTTGTCAAATCATTATGATCTAAATGCTTAAAATCATCTGACAAATTTTCTACGCTTAAGGTATTAGTTTTTATAACTGGCACTTTATATATGATTTTAAAATCATATTTTTCTAAAAGTCTTAAATGTGTAGATAAAGGCTCTCTATTTATTAAGTTCATTCCACCAGTAATTATATTCCATTCTGATTTATTGAGTGTCCAGTGCTGATTCCATAATTTAGTTGTGTTCATAGATTTAAAATCGATTGTATGAGATATACAGCCTCCTTTTTTTAACCAGAGACTCAAAGTTTTGTAAGTAAAATCTAAATCAATTACATGCTGCAATACGCTTTGAGAACAAATAAGATCAACCGAATTACTCTCTAAATGCTCTTCCTTTATCCATGGGATAATAGATCTAATAAATTTATTATTTGGACTATTCGGATGCTCTAATTCTTTTCTAATTTGAAACAACCTTTTTTCAGATAAACATTTGTTCAAGTGATCCTCATTTAAAATATGATAGGGAAAGCTCATATTTTTGTCATTCATTTCTCTAGTATCTTTTATATAACCCTTAGATACTTGTTGTTGTTTAAACATCTCAACAAGTTCATCAAAGATCCTAAGATTCGTAGAATTATTCCAAAATTTGGTTTTTTCCAACGCATAAAACTTTGAAGTTCCAGATAATAAAGCAGCTATTCCTACACCAAGAGAATTACCAGAACCAATTTCCACAACGACATCGGGAACATTATTCTTTAATTTGATCCAATACTTAAAATGTTTCATCCAAACATCATAGCAATATTCACTCTTACTTGCAGCATAATTCTTATCTATAAAAATTTTCCTTGCTAAATTGAAGTTGTTTATCAATAACTTAACGATCCCTCGGCACCTACCCTTGAGATAACCTTTTACGAGATATACATTTCTATTAGATGCCATATTATTGATTTATTTGTTAATATATATTTTCTATCTAAAATTACAAAGGAATACTTGAAATAGAAATGAAATAAAAACTAGCTGTAACACGATGTAATGTAAACACTTTTTACGCAGAGTTAGGTGGTTACGTTATGGAAATTAATTCAGATGGTTCTCACGGTTTGGTGGTTGCAATGCAAGACCAAGGACCTTCAAATTGGTATGAAGCTAATGACTTATCAAGCAATCCCTCTAATCACGATATTGACGGTGCTAAATTTAAAGATTGGAGGCTGCCTGTCAAAAGAGAATTAAACCTTATTTATGTTGTTTATACTAATGGAAATGGAGCAAACTTATTACCTACTTACTACTGGAGTTCTACGGAGGGCGATAGCAATTCCGCGTGGAACCAGAGTTTCTAATTTGGTGGTCAGCTCTACAGCAATAAGGACGACACAAACAATGTTCGTGTAGTTCGGGCTTTTTAATTATTTATAAATTTAATTTAATACCGCTTTAGCGGTCTATTTTATTTTTTAAATATGGCATTACAGACAGAGCTGAATAATTATTTATTCAAACTTACCTCTTTCTAGTTTTCCAAAATTATCTTTGGGATTGAGCCACGGGTTTTTTTCTGAAATAACATACTTTTTTTCTCCTTTTTTTCTGTTGCCAGAGGAACTCGTATCATTTTATTTAATATGAGATTTTTAAGATATCGTATCACTCACTATATTTTTTATTTATTATAAATTTAATCAAAAAATATTCCCTAAAATAAAATTTATTTTAGGGAATAATGCCGTGGAGACAAAGGGAGTAAAATTGAACTATTTCGAGGAGGATTTGAGTCAAATGAATCGTTTTAACTAGACGTTGTATATCTTTGTAACATGAAGGATACTAACATTCAAACTATCTACCAAAAAAATATTTTTGTGGTTGGACTGCGCTTTTTCCAATTGCTATGTATAATAAACATATAAAGGAGACATAATTAATGTTCAACAGAAAAGAACAGATTAAGCAACTAAAGACAACTTCAAAATTTGATATTGTTGTAATAGGTGGTGGTGCTAGTGGATTGGGAATAGCGGTAGATGCAGCGTCAAGAGGATTTAAAGTAGCATTGTTTGAAGCCCATGACTTTGCGAAGGGTACTTCTAGTAGAAGTACAAAGTTAGTTCACGGTGGAGTGCGCTATCTCGCTCAAGGAAATATAAAATTAGTTATTGAAGCATTACGTGAAAGAGGACTACTGGAGAAAAATGCCAATCACTTGTTTAAACGTCAGACCTTTCTTATACCAAGTTATAAATGGTGGTTTAAATATTATTACGGTTTTGGTTTAACTATTTATGATTGGTTGTCTGCTAGACTTTCATTCGGTGGTTCTAGAATTATATCAGCTAAAAAAGCTAGTCAGAAAATTAAGAATCTTATTCCTAAAGGTCTGAATGGTGCTGTGACCTATTTAGATGGTCAATTTGATGATGCTAGACTTGCACTTAACCTAGCACAAACAGCAATTGAGCAAGGTGCTGTAGCTTTAAATCATTTTAGAGTTAGTGATATTTTAAAAGACCATAATAATAAGGTTTCAGGTGTTACTGTTTTAGACACAGAAACTGATGAGGAATTAAATATTTATGCTGATGTTGTGATCAATGCAACAGGTGTGTTTGCTAATAAGATTTTAAAACTAGCAGGTAGAAAAAAGAAGAGTCTCAAGATTGTGCCCAGCCAAGGTATTCACTTAGTATTGGATAGATCTTTTTTAGAGGGTGAAACGGCATTGATGGTTCCTAAAACCAGTGATGGTCGTGTGTTGTTTGCAATTCCATGGCATAATAAAGCAGTATTAGGTACTACGGATACACCAATTGAGAAACCTAGCTATGAGCCTAAACCCCTGAAGGAAGAAATAGATTTTATACTTGAAACAGCGTCTCAATATTTTACGAAAGCGCCAACAAGAAATGATATAAAATCAGTTTTTGCAGGTTTAAGGCCGTTAGTTGCACCAGAAGGTGATAAAAGTAATACGAAAGAGATTTCTAGAGGTCATAAAATCATCCATTCAGAGAGTGGTTTAATTACAATAGTTGGTGGTAAGTGGACTACATACAGAGAAATGAGTAAAGATGTAATTAATGATGCAATTGAAAACCATAATTTAAAAAGGAGTCCATCTAAGACGAAATCACTTTCAATTCATGGTAATATTTCTACCAATGAAAAGTTAGGATTAAATGGAGTACTTTGGGTATATGGTAGTGATGCAAAACAATTAATGAAGCTTACTGAAACTGATGCAAGCTATCAGAATAAATTACATCATAATTATGAATACACTGTAGGTCAAGTTATTTGGTCAGCTAGATATGAAATGGCCAGAACTGTTGAAGATGTCTTGGCAAGACGATTTAGATTGTTATTCTTAGATGCGCAGGTATCAATTGATATTGCGGAAAAAGTTGCCAATATTCTTCAGAAAGAATTGAATAAAACTGAAGATTGGAAACAAAACCAAATTGAAGAATTTACAACTCTTGCAAAGGGTTATTTAATTTAAGAGAATATGTCGAACAAAATCATTTTAGCATTAGATCAAGGTACAACATCGAGCAAAACTATTGCATATAATTCTGAAGGTAAGCCTACAGCAACTGCACAACAAGATTTTGAACAGCTATTTCCAAAAAATGGGTGGGTTGAACATGATCCCGAAGCGATATGGCAATCACAGCTCAATACTATAAATAAAGTATTTTCAAAAGGTATATCCGCGAATGATGTTGCAGGAGTGGGTATCACTAACCAAAGAGAAACTACGATTGTTTGGCATAAGGATACAGGCGAGCCCGTATATAATGCAATAGTATGGCAGGATAGAAGAACGGCCTCCTATTGTGATGAGCTCAAATCTACTGGTCAAGAAGAATTGATTCAAGAAAAAACAGGATTGATAATTGATGCTTATTTTTCTGCGACCAAGTTAAGATGGATTTTGTACAATGTCTCGGATGCAATGGATCTTGCAAAGAATGGGAAGCTGTGTTTTGGTACTGTTGATACTTGGTTGATATATAAATTGACTAAAGGCAAAGTATTTGTTACTGATGTTAGTAATGCTTCGAGGACAATGTTATTTAATATCCATACCCTGAAATGGGATACTGAACTTCTCGATTTGTTTGACATTCCAAAAGTTATTTTACCAGAGGTAAAGTCCTCTTCAGAAGTTTATGGACATACAGAATTATTTGACTATAAAATCCCGATATGCGGTATTGCTGGTGATCAACAAGCTGCATTATTTGGACAGCTCTGTACAAAGAAAGGAATGGTTAAAAACACCTATGGTACAGGTTGCTTTCTGTTAATGAATACTGGAAACAAACCTGTTAAATCACAAAACAATCTTTTAACTACGATTGCTTGGCAAATTAATGGCAAGACACAATATGCTTTGGAAGGAAGTGTATTTGTAGGTGGAGCAGCTGTGCAATGGTTACGAGATGGTATTAATCTCATTGATGATGCAAGTGAAATTGAAACTTTGGCTAGTTCTGTACCAGATAGTGATAATGTTGTGGTTGTTCCCGCTTTCACAGGTTTAGGAGCACCATATTGGGATCCTTATGCCAGAGGTAGTATCATGGGAATTTCTAGAGGAACCACTAAAGGTCATATTGCTAGAGCAACATTAGAAGGAATTGCACTTCAAGTTTACGATATTGTAAAAGCTATGGAAAGTGACTCTAATATGTACATTACAGAATTGCGAGTTGATGGTGGTGCAACTACAAATAATTTGTTGTTACAAATACAATCGGATATTTTTGATTGTGATGTTGTAAGACCTACCAATTTAGAAACAACAGCATTAGGCGCAGCATATTTAGCCGGATTGGCTGTTGGTGTGTTTAAGAGTAAAGGTGCACTCAGCGAATACTGGGAAAAAGACAAAACCTTTAAACCTCAAGCAAATAAGGAAGGCCAATTAAAGCTCATTAAACTTTGGCACAAAGCTGTAAAACGAAGTAAGGATTGGTTAACTGAAAATTAACACTTAAAATCTGATATGTTACATCAGATTATTTAAATTGAGAATTCACTTTTTATAATTTTAATCGGCACAATTCTATATTTTTTACGCCTTCTGATAATTGTTTAAATGTCTCTAATCGTAAAGAGACTATATTCTATTCTATTTTTAAGTTCTTTTTTATCTAAAAGAATGTTGTTTCCATTTAGCATACTATAAACTGCACCCGGAAATGGTAACGGTGTATAACGTCAGCAAAAAGTGAACTAATTATCACTTTAATATAAGAGCTAGATTAAAGAGCGCCGAAGTTGTGCCTCCCATGGTCTTAGATTATTAGAAGAGTGATTGTTGTTATAATTTGAAATAACTAAATGTGATTCTTTAATATCTGTATCAATGTGTTCTGTCGTTTGAGTTTCATCGCTAAAATTTAAGAGAACGATATAAGAATCTGAATTACCCCAACGTTTGTATACAAATAGATTCTCATCTGCTTCATTTAGGCAAAGATATTCGCCATATACTAGCACATTATTAGTCTTTCTAATTGCAATCATTTTTCTGTAAAAATTCAATATAGAATTAGGGTCATTTTCTTGATTTTCAACATTTATTTTTTCATAATTTGGATTAACTCTTAACCAAGGACTGGCGCCTGAAAATCCAGCATTTATTTTATTGTTCCATTGCATTGGTGTTCTAGCATTATCTCGGCTTTGCCTATGAACAAGTTTTAAAAATTCATCCATGTTTTCGCCTCTTTTAATGGCGTCGTTCCAACTACCCAAAGTTTCAACATCATTATAGTAGTCTATTATTGGATAAGCAACGTTTGTCATACCTATTTCATCACCTTGATAGATGTATGTTGTGCCTCGCATGGTAAGTAATAGCATGGCAAGTAATTTTGCCGAATTAGAATGATGTTCAATATCATCATCCCCAAACCGAGAAACCATTCGAGAAAAATCATGATTTCCTAAAAAAATACTTCCCCATCCTTTTTCCTTAAGTTTTTTGTCCCAATCATTAAATACTTTTTTAAACTTTGGAAGAGGTACATCAATTGGGTCGTATTTACCACCTGCACCATTATCAATAAACATATGGTCAAAATGAAAAATCATGTTGAGCTCATCTCTATCTTCATGTACGTAATCTAAACCATTGCTTAAATTAATTCCAGGGCCTTCGCCAACAGTCATAATATCATATTTTGACAATACTTTTTTGTTGAGTTCATTGAGGTATTCATGAATACGTGGGCCATTAGCATAGTAGTTTTTTATGGTTCTACCGTAGTCTTTTGGATATTCGGTATCTGGGAAATCAAGTTGTTTAGATATAAGAGATATCACATCCATCCTAAAACCATCTACTCCTTTTTTACACCAGAATTCTACAATATCATGTATTTCTTCTCTTACCTTAGGATTTTCCCAATTTAAATCGGGCTGTTTTTTGGTAAATAGATGTAAGAAGTATTCCTCTGTAATATCATCCTTTAGCCAAGCAGATCCACTAAAAAATGAAACCCAATTATTTGGCTCTTTATCGTTTTTAGCTGGTTTCCAAAAGTAATAATCGCGATATGGATTGTCTTTTGATTTTCTAGATTCTTTAAACCATTCATGTTCGTCTGAACTGTGATTAAGAACCAGGTCCATGACCAGTTTTAGTCCTCGGTCATGCATACATTCTAATAATTTATCAAAAGCATCTGATCCACCGAAATCCTCTGATATAGATCTGTAATTTGAAATATCATAACCATTATCGTCATTAGGTGATTCGTAAACAGGGCATAGCCAAATAATATCTACTCCAAGTGATTTTATGTAATCCAATTTTTCGATGATACCGTGAATATCACCAATACCATTTTCTGAAGTATCCTTATAAGATCGTGGGTAAATTTGATAGACTATACCTTCCTTCCACCAAGATTTTTTCATAAATAAATACTTAAAATGGACATTTTTAAAATATCACGTAAGTGGCTAAAACTAGTATAACAATAAACAATCCTACCGGTAATGTATATTTCCAAGGTGTTGTGTCAATAATTTCTGTCACTTGAGGAATATAAATTTCTTCATCTTTTTTAGGCTTTATAACTCTAAAAATTAACATAATGAGCATATTAATAACAAATAATATTCCCATAACATGTAAGAAATGCGGATAAGCTTTAGCTTTTATAATTGCTATTTCATTAGTGTTAGAAATACCATTAGCTGTGGCTTCTGAAACTGCGGCTTCAATGGTATTAGGTCCTAAATAAAGTAAACTAAATAAGTACATTAAAACACCCGCAATTAGTACGGTTTTTGCACCGGTTGCAGGTACTCTTTTAGAAATAATTCCGGTTAAAACTACTGCCAAAATAGGGACACTTAAACTTCCTAGGGCTTGTTGTATATAACTAAATAGGCCATCAGGTGCATTAGCTATAAATGGTGCAATACTCATGCTTATTAATGCGAGAATTAGACCAGCAATTTTTCCAGCTTTTACTGATTGTTTTTCTGTTGAATTCTTATTAAAATTTTGTTTGTATAAATCAGAACCAAAAAGTGTTGCACTACTATTTAGTAAACTGTTGAATGAACTTAATACTGCGCCAAATAATACTGCAGCAAAGAAGCCAATAAATGCTGTTGGTAAAACTTTTTTAACTAATGCAGGATATGCTTGATCTGTATTTTCTAGATTTCCTTCAAAAACGTGCCATGCAATTATTCCTGGCAATACAACAATTACAGGAATTAAAAATTTTACAAAGGCTGCGGCTATCATCCCTTTTTGTCCTTCTGCTAAATTCTTAGCACCAAATACACGTTGTAATATAGATTGGTTAGTTCCCCAATAATAAACTTGTGCTATCATCATACCAGTAAAAATTGTTCCAAAGGGAATTGACGAAGTCACATCACCTACGGCATTAAATTTTTCAGGATTGCTATTCCATAGTGTATTAAGACCATCCATTACACTACCGTTACCAATAACACTCAATCCAAAGAAGGGTATTAGAAGTCCACCTATCATTAATCCTATAGCGTTTATTAAATCTGAGACTGCAACCGCTTTTAATCCACCAAAGATGGCATATATAATTCCTATGATGCCAATGCTCCATACGCATAGCCAAATAACTGCGGACTGCGACATACCAAATAACTCAGGCAAGTCAAACATGGTGCTAAACGCTAAAGACCCGGAATATAAAATTGTAGGTAATAAAACAATTCCAAATGCAATTAAAAATAAGACAGCCATTATAGCTCTTGTTTGCTGATCAAAACGCCCTTCAATGAATTCCGGAATCGTAGTAATACCAGAACTCATGTATTTCGGTAATAGAAAAATAGCAGTAGCAATAATCGCAATTGCTGCTAGTGTTTCCCATGCCATGACTAAAATTCCTTCAGAGAAAGCTTGTCCATTAAGTCCAACGATTTGTTCAGCAGAGAGATTAGTGAGTAAAAGAGAACCTGCAATAGTTAATGCACCAAGACTTCTTCCACCAAGGTAAAATCCGTCAGCTGAGGTTTCATCTGTTTTTCGTGTTGCATACCATGCAATTACAGCAACTAGTGCCGTGAATCCAACAAAAGAGATAATTGAGAGCATTTATATATAAGTTAGTTAGTATGTATGTAGTTAAATAAAAATGAACTTTTTCGCTCAAAATTTAAGAGAGATTACTGCTAATTTAGTTAAAAATTTTGATACTAATATTTAGTTGATTTTTTCATAAGACTCACCATTGAAATAAATTGAAGTAATTTCTTGATTTGAGTCTAATAAAACGCTTAATTTTTGTTCTCCATAAGGGCAGTCTAATCCTGTCCAGAGATCTCCATCAATTATTGAAAGTGACCAATTAGCCCCAGCATTATTTTGCCAATGTAATAGATTATCAATAAGAACTATTTCAACTTCATGCCATTGGTTTTGTACTGGCGGTCGTTCATATTGACCCAAAAGAATAGATGGGTCTGTAATATCAAAATCAACTTGATCACTAGCCTTTAATCCCTCTGCAAGTGAGGGGGATGCGTTAAGTAACCTTTTATTTACAGATTCGATGTAATAGTCAGGTTCCCATTTACCAATAAAATCTGATGGCCAAGATGATCGATCAAACCATTGATGCCCATTATCTTCAAGGCCACATTCATTCCATTTACTGTATAAGTGGTGCATAAATTCATGTTGAAACCATTGGGGTTGGTAAGCTTTTATTTCAACCTCGTGATATGAACCAATGCCTAAGTGTTCAGGTTTACGGATAAACCATGCGTCGTCTGATAAGAATAAAGGTAAACCTGCGCCATAGCCACCCATACCACCTGTTATGAAGTGTCTATTATAACAGTATAAATATTATTATGCTTGATATAGCATACGAATTGTTAAGTTGATCCTTTTTGCTTTTTCCAAGATTCAAAAGACTTTAACGTTAATTTATTTGTAGGAGGATAAAGCCCAATAATAGTTTTGCCTTTATTAACTTGCTCCAATAAGAAATGAAAAAGCGAAAGGCAAAAGTTCCAACTCTTCCAAACCTTTTGGTATGAGTACTAATGCTAATGCTGATAAAATTATTCCCGCTCCAAAAGACATCAATGTATGAGTAATTTCATGCTTAACTGGACTTTCTTTAATGTGATGATTAAAATAATTTGCTAAAAGGCCACCGAGAAAAACAGTAATACCTGCAAAACCTGAATGTAGAATAAGTTCTCTCATTTTTGTATTAAGTCTTTTTTATATTGTTGCGAGTCCAAATTACTTACAACGGTTGGGCTATGGTTTCGTTGTGGAATTGACCGCGAGGAATATTCCAAGATAACCAAGCCATCATTGCAAGATAAGAATTTCCGTTTAGGAAATTCCGCCGCAATGAATTATAGCCGTTGTTGTACGCTGGCATTTTAATTCAATTACTTTTCAACTTTTTGGCTATACCATCGTAATATTCTTGCGTTACTACTTCAGTCCAAGTGGTTGGTTTTCCGCCACCATATAAAGCCAAATATGTTACATCACTAACTTTGGTAGAGGTATGCCAGTGTTCTATATCTTTTTCGCATTTAATTACATCTCCTTCTTTCAGAGTTAAGGGTTCTTTTCCTTTTTCCTGATAATAAGCTTCTCCATCCACAATTATTAAGACTTGGGCAGAACTATGTTTATGCCAATCCAAGGTTGAATTTGCTTTAAAGGTTGCTTTTGTGATATTATAACCCAATTCTTTGTCATCGTGAATAATGGCATTTAGCCAAGCTTCTCCAATGTAATGAGTATTTGGTGCTTTTGTACCTTCAGTAAGATATGATGAAACCTTATATTCAGAATCTTGGGAAAATGCGGATAATGAGGCAAAAATAAATAGGATTAAAATTGAATTTTTCATTTTATATTTCTTTAGTATCGATTGCTTGCGTACAACGGTCTTGTATATGGCTCGTAGCGTGTAAATTAATAATTATTTTTCGGTTGAGCACAAGCCAGATTTTTAAATTTTATTATTTATCTTTTTTATTGGAAATCGTCAAATTTAAAAATTTGGCGACTTTCCAAATATGTCTTCACTTCGATTAATTAACTAATTAGCTATGAGCTATATACGTTGTTGTAAAACGTTATAATTAAGTTGTTTATAAATTTAATTTATTATTAATTTTTTAAATACAGAATTACCATTTTGTAAGTATATTTTTAGAACATATAATCCTTTACTTAAATAAGATATGTTTATTTCTGAAACAGAACTTTTAGAAAAGACTTTACTTCCATTTATAGTGTAGAAATCAACAGATTGTATTGGTTTTGAAAAGTATAAAATAGAATTTGAAGGATTTGGATAAATAGTAAATAGGTCGGCTAGATTATTGTCTATAATACTTAAAGTAGTAGATTTTTCTTGACGTGTCACAATAGGAACATAACCTATTTCAAACCCCGCAGGTGGTTCTATAATTAAACCATTGTCTAAATTTGCCAAACTTCCTAAAGTTGGACCTGGCAAGTATTCATCTGTTTTTTGCCAATTTTGATGTATTAGCTCAACCCTTTGTTGTAAAAGTATTCTTTGATCATTTGGTAGATTTGCAGCTAAAACAGCTGGTTGGTCTATAAATCTGTACCAGTAATATGTGAGTGTACTGCCATCTTCTAAATCTACTTCAAAAGGACCTGCAACAGGGCCAGGGTTTAACCAAACACCATTAGTGTCATGCCAAGGGCAATCCGTTTCAAGAGGTGTTAAGTAAGGAAGTGGTTCTTCTGTGTTAGATTCAAACTCATGAGGAACTAATCCTGTCTCTGAAGGAACTTGTGATAACTCAATAGGACTACCTTCTAAAAGGGCATCATTAAGTTCAAAATAGGTAGGTGTTTTAAAAATACCATTATCTTCTTCAACTATGCTCAAATCCATTTGGAATCCCCAAGATTTACTGTCTTTTACAAATGGCTGTATATAGGTGCTTTCAATATCATATTCATCATCTTCACTTTCACCTCCAGGTTCTAATTTTATTTTAGATTCAAAAAAAGCAGAACCTTCCGAGTCTTGAGGATCAAAAAGAATCTCTAATTGACCTTCTATTGAAAAAGTTGTTGGCGCAACTGCACCTCCATTAAACCATGATTCTACATTATTCCACATAGCATCTTTGGAATATACCATAGGTCTATTCAATAGCACAGACTCATTTCCTTCTGTTATTGGATAGCGTGTTGGTAGCGCTTTTGAATATCTTGTACCATTATTGTCGGTAGAGTTTACTACAGGAAGTGTCGCAGTTTCAAATCCAAAAGTGCTCAAAGGGTTTGAAGGCCGAGTATCCAAAAATAAACCTTCAAGTGATGCATTTTCCAAAACTGGTTTTGTCCAAAAAGTAGGTAAGAAGAAGGCTGCAGGACCTTTGAAATTTTGTGTATTTAGAAAAAGTGTCCAAGACTGATTTCCTGTAGTTATATCTACTCCATTGGTTGTTGACATTTCTTCTGTAAATGGCATAGGAAGATAACCATATCCTAAAAATTCACCATTATTACTTGTTGCCATATTTAAACCATCTGGTGGCCAAAGTAAATTATTTGAAAGTTGAGCTATTCCTAACATACCATTTGGTTGCGACCAATCTCTATGCCCATCTATAAGGTCTGCTTGACCTGCTCCTGGCCCATTCGCCCAAGAAAAGAAACCATTAGAAACTCCTCCCATTGTAAATTTAGGAACTTCATGGCCAAAACGTAAATCGGTCCACCAGCCTAGACCACCTTCAATTGTATTATAAAAAAATTCGTCTGTAGGTTCATTTCCTGTAGGTTGAGGACTCATCCAGGCACTCACCAGTCCCGTTTGAAAATATTCTGTTTTAGGATAGGATTCATAAAGTGGCCAAACGCTCGAGTAGATTGAGAATCCACCTCCAAAAGAATTATCATTTATTGGTATAGCAGATATTGTTGTAAATGCAAATCTGTCACCCATTTCTGGTGTATTTTGCGCTTCCGATATTATTGCTGTAAACGTCAATACTATAGTGAAGGCAAGTTTAAATAGATTTTTCATAGTAAGTGTTTTTATATATAACAACTAAAGTTAGCTTTTTCCTAAAATTATGTAATCTTTATTCAGGACGGGTCACATAATGTTTTACAACGGTAAATGTAAAAAGTTTTTTAAATGCTTTTTACATAGTGTTGTGCGTTTGTTTTATTTATTTTTTCTTAAGAAAAGCGAGAATGAAAGAGGCTAGAAAAGCGCCACTTATTAAA
>UPTG01000570.1_pt1 | contig 29869 bp, 27 predicted proteins | sample 2160121 | NCBI WGS metagenome assembly UPTG01 (sample SAMN06266255, study PRJEB28933) | marine metagenome | isolation source: Columbia River Estuary | place: USA:Columbia River Estuary, USA | collected 2014-07-27
AATCTTGGCCTCACTGGGGCTCTGGACGACCAATACTCACAATAATCGACCAACAACCCTTTTTTGCGTAGTCCCGACGGGCACGAAGCGAGTACGCTAAGCACAGATTAATATTTACTCCGGTAGTCAAACTACGGCAACTTAGAATGCCGCATAAAGCAAAGGCGAGATTCGTCCAAAAAGCAGAGCATAAGGGCCAAAATTCGACCACTACACCAACGATACAGGGACTTAACATCAAACAAAAAATAGAAGTGAATGAGCAGAGCACACTTACCATTGGGCAAGTCGCTTGGCTAAAAGTAGTCGACGTGAATCACCTCGGTGCCTTTGTTGATTGGGGCCTAAGTAAAGACCTTTTTATTCCTTTTGCTGAGCAACAGCACCCCCTGAAACCAGACGCCTTCACCCTCGTAAAAGTCTACATTGATAACCAGGGACGGCCTGCAGGCTCGACACGCATTGATCACTGGATTGAAGACACAGCCACCGGGCTGGAGGTTGGTGAACAGGTGGAGTTACTCGTTGCCGAGCAGACAGACCTTGGGTTCAAGGCCATTGTTAATCACCAGTTCTGGGGGCTGCTCTACAGTAACGAGCTGTACCGAAGAATTCGCCGAGGGCAGACGCTAGAGGGATACATTCAGCGGATTCGCGAAGATGGGAAAATTGATTTGTCGCTCAGTCGCCCCGGATTTAGTGAGTCTAAAATTCAAGACGTCGCTCACGCCATAGAGTCCAAGCTAAGCGAAAGCTCAGGGTTTTTGGCACTGACCGACAAAAGTCCTCCTCGCGCGATTTATGCGACCTTTGGTGTCAGTAAAAAAGTATTCAAACAGGCGGTTGGTGCGCTCTATAAGGCACGTAAAATTTCGATTGAGACCGACGGTATTAAGACCTGTGAGCGCGGCCATGACAACAGCACTGAGGGATAAAAGGATTTAAATGCTTCACTATAACGACCGCTTGTCGCTCTATTTCTCAAGCAAAAGGGACGTTTTGCAAATGAACATCAGGGTGAGGCGGGCAGCCCAATAAATACTGTCCACTCGTCACCCGTATCGAGACCAAGTCATGATTAGGAACGCACGAACAACTGGCTGTGATCAAAAATGTAACCTATTGCTCACGGCTGTTCTTGGCGCCGCACTTGCATGGTTCTCGTCCGCATCGACCGCAACCACTGACGAGCATAGTGCGCGGGAAGGCTCAAAACCCAATATTATCATCTTGTACACCGACGACATGGGCTGGGGTGACCTCGGCGTCTTCGGGCACCCTTACATTCGCACCCCCTCCATCGATCGCCTCGCCAAAGAAGGGCAACAGTGGACCGACTTCTATGTACCCACCCCTGTGTGCTCGCCCAGTCGTGCAGCCCTGCTCACCGGAAGGCATCCAGTGCGAACAGGACTTTATGGTGTGGGGACTCCCGTGATGTTCCCCGGCGACACCCGAGGCATTCCGCACTCCGAAGTCACACTGGCTGAAGCACTCAAAGCCAAGGGTTACCGCACGGGCATTTTCGGGAAGTGGCACTTGGGCGATGCACCCGAATTTTTCCCCACACGCCACGGCTTTGATTACTGGTATGGGATTCCTTATTCCAACGACATGCAGTACGCCGGTAGGCCCGGCGTCGAGGACTTATTCGAGCTTCAACAAGAAGGTAAGAACGCCGAACTCAGGGCGATCTTTGCTGACTTTCTGAAGTCTTTTGAGGCTCCCGATTACTCCGATTACCACGTCCCACTGTGGCGGAGTGAGTGCACAGCGCAGGGGTGCACCGATCAGTTACTCGAGCAACCCACCGTTCAAACCACGTTGACTGCGCGGCTGACCAAAGAAGCTGTTCGCTTTGTAACGACACAGGCCGATCAACCCTTTTTCCTGTACCTCCCTTATACCATGCCGCACTTGCCTATTTTTGCTGACGAGGCGTTTCAAGGCCGCAGCCTTGGGGGGCCTTACGGTGACACCGTTGAAGAAATTGACTGGAGTGTAGGTCAAATCATTAAAGCGCTTGAAACGGCGGGCCTGAGTGAAAATACGCTGGTTTTTTTCTCAAGTGACAACGGTCCCTGGCATTCAGCAAGCACCGAATTTTCGGGCAGCGCTGGCCCTTTCACAGGTTCCAAACAAGAAGTTTACGAAGGTGGCGTCCGGGTCCCGACCGTGTTCTGGTGGCCAGGAAAAGTGGCCCCAAGGGTAACCTCAGAGCTTGGTAGTGTACTGGACCTCTACGCGACCATTGCCACGATCACGGGTATTGATGCTTCAACGGCCGTCGACGGCGTTGACTTAACTCACTCACTGTTCACCGGCGCGGCAAGCCCAAGGAAAGCGGTGGCGCTGTACCGCAAGGGCGAGCTGCGCGCTTACCGAAAAGGCGACTACAAACTTCACTTGTTTGATCGCGCTCAGGGGGGAAGTCTCCTCGAGACACCCGAACTCTACAACCTAAAGCGAGACGTTGCTGAACAAGAAAATATTGCGGCAAAACATCCTGAAATTGTCGAGGACTTACTGCGAGCGGTTGAGATGCACCATGCCACCATGACGCGTAAACCACCGCTGTTTGACCAGCGATTTTTGAACTCACCGAGCAACGAGTGACGGCCCTTCTCATGATCAACAAATAGCAGTAAATTGGTGGAAACCTGATAAAACGCGTCGTTTAAGCGGCTAATAACAAGAAAAACTTCGTGGAGAGATTACATGGCGCTGGATAAAAAACTGCTTCGAAACGGCCCTTACGCCGACTTTTTTAGCCAAGGCGTCCAAGTGGGCAACACGCTACACATGGCCGGCCAAGTGGGGACAGACGCCACAGGTCAGGCGCCTGACAGTTTGGTTGAACAAATGAAACTCGCTTATCAGCACATTGATTCGGTTCTACACGCCTTTGACTGCAGCATGGACCACATCGTCGAAGAAACCTGGTTTGTGACCGACATGCATGAATGCATGTCACAAGTCTCAGAGCTCTTTGCAGCGCGACAGGCCATTTACGGCAAGCCGCCAGAAGTGGCTCAAACATTAGTTCAAGTGGTGGCATTGGTTGATCCGTCAATGAAAATTGAAATCAAATGTGTGGCTATGACAGACGAGTAACTGGAGGGCTTAACCATGACTGAGATTAGACACTTTTCGTCAAACACAGACGCTCAAACAATTACTGAAGCGCTCACAAAAGACGGGGCGCTGATTATCGATAATGTTGTGAACCAAGACTTTATCGCCGCGCTACGCTCAGAAACAGATCCTTACATGAACCACACCCGTAACGGGGAGGATTCGTTTGCTGGCTTCAATACGACACGTACAGGAGGCCTCTTAATACGTTCAAAAAAGTGCCGAGAGCTAATTGAACACTCAACAATACTCGAGCCGTGTCATGAATTTCTCGCTCCCTACTGCGAGCGAGTTCAGCTCCACCTCACGCAGATTATTCGTATTCGATCCGGAGAAAAAGCACAGGCGATTCACCGTGACCGTTGGGCGTGGGGAAAATATATGCAAGAAAACATCGAACCACAGTTCAATACGATATGGGCGATCACCGACTTTACCGAAGAAAATGGCGCAACTCAGGTCGTACCCGGCAGCACTACGTGGCCCGATGATCGTAAAGCAAAGCCAGAGGAGATTTGTCAGGCGACGATGTCCGCCGGCTCTGTCTTATTGTATAGCGGTAGTGTCTTTCACAGTGGCGGCGAGAACAAATCTTCGTCTGATCGCATCGGGGCTAACCTTACCTACACACTGGGCTGGCTAAGACAGGAAGAAAACCAATACCTCTCATGTCCACCAGAACTTGTCCGGGAATATCCTACCGAACTCCAAGATATGTTGGGTTATACCATGGGTCAATATGCTATGGGGTACTACACGCCACCTGAGCTACCAGGGAAACAACCCGAGTGTGTCAGCCCAGCATTTGCTGTCCGAGAAGTAGATTCAGCCGCATTGGGCGGCGAAGACCTACTTGATGCTACGAAACAGTAACACTGAAAATTTATCTTATTACATACCTATGTATGTAAGCGGAGAAAACGGACTATGAGCGACCAACAGCAAATTAAAGATGCAATACATACCTATTTTGAATGCATGTATGAGTCCAGTGAAGATAAAACGCATGCGGCATTTCATCCTGACGCAAAGATAACCGGTTATCTTGAAGACGGGCTACACCAGATGTCGGTAAATGAATTCGCCGATCTCGTCGTGAGTCAACAACCCTCCGCGAAAGAAAAAGGCGAACCGGCTCGCCTCGACATCCTCTCTATTGACATCGCAGGTGACACCGCAGTCACACGCGTTCGTGATGACTATCTAGGACTCACATTCTTGGACACCTTATCGCTGCTTAAGACTGATGGTAATTGGCGTATTTACAACAAGCTATTCCACGTCGAAGGCAGCGCTTGATCAGCAACCATTATCGACGGTGTCAAGCACCGACTTTCATTTCGGCGTATTGAATAAAATAGGACTCGAATCTTCGAAGCCGCACATATTGATGGAACTAAGGGCTACCGTAGGTATCCGATCAGACGTTTGTCGCTTCTAACGCATTGTAACGATAGAGCTTATCCATCGTATGATTACCAGCTGAACGCGCAGCTCTATTTCGCAACCAAGCTTTTACGCCAGACAGATGAAAAACAGTCGCATTACGACGTGAGCCATTTTGAATACTTGCTGTTCTGTCGCGGCGCAGAGCTTCATAATGTTGCAAGCTGGCGGCAGTGTCATCATTCGACGCCAAGCATCCGGCAATGACCGCTGCATCTTCAATCGCCATCGCCGCACCTTGCGCCATAAATGGCAAGGTTGGATGACAGGCATCCCCGAGCAGGGTCACCCGTCCCTGCCCCCAATGTCGCATCGGTGGTCGATCATATAACGCCCACTTAAACAGAGAGTCCCTGTCGGCATTATCAATTAATTGGTGTATATCGGAATGCCAGCCGGCGAAATCGGACTTAAGCTCGGCATAATCACCGGGCTCGGTCCAAGACTCAACATCCCAGCCTGCTTTTTCCACGACACAGACACAGTTAACAAAATCTCCACGACGAACATAATAGTGTACAAAATGTTTACGAGGGCCCCACCAAGCAGTCGACATAGGGCGAATCAACCCTTTCGGAAGGCGTGCCACAGGCACCATGGCCCGCCAGGCAACATTGCCTGTGTAGCGAGGATTTTGTTCACCCCATAGCCCAGCGCGAACAACAGAACGAATGCCGTCAGCGCCAATCAGCAGATCGCCTTCATGGTGCGTATCTCCGACTTGTATTGTGACGCCACCGTTCCTAGCCGTTTTTTCCTCATGAAAGCTTCCAACACTCGCGTTCACATGTAATTCAATTTCCGAGCGGTTTTTTGTGGCATCGACCAAAATTTTGAGCAGATCACCCCGGTGGATATGGTAGTAAGGCATGCCATATTTTTTTAACGCTGTTTCGCCGAGCACAGACTCACTGATGACTTCACCGGTTCGCCAATGGCGGAACTGGCTACCCTCGGGTAAAAATGCTTTAGTTCGAAGCTGTTCTTCCAAACCTAGATCATGCAGAACCCGACTACAATTGGGTGACAACTGTATCCCCGCTCCAACTTCGCTGAATTCTGACGCTTGTTCGAAGACGCTGACGCGACAACCACGTTTTGCTAAACAAAGCGCGGTGGTCAGACCGCCGATACCACCACCGGCAATCAAAACGTGTAAGTCGTTTGCGCTAGAGTTCAATTCAGCTTCCTTGAGCTGCATAAAGTGAGTCGAAAAAACCGAGTCAATTGAAAATCAATATTATTAGCTAAGGTTGAATCCACGGTGTCCTTCATCTTTCACTTCGTTTAGTTTCTGCCGATATGCTGGGGCGCCTCCTAGATAAATCATATGTCTCAATATGTCGTGACCCTCCACATTCGAATTGTATCCCGTAAACCAGGACTTCGTATTTCCGATCATTGAACCCTCATGAAACCCTTTTACGTGCTCAAGCCATTCGTTTTCAGCACTCTGTTGCGCTTCTACTCTCGAGTAACCTTCCGCATTGAGAAACGCAATGAAGTCCGACGCCCACTCCACAGCAGTTTCAATCGCGGGTGGAAAGTTAGTCGAAACAGACGCACCCTGAGGATCAGCGAGCTTGAATTATTGTATCGAACATCAAACGCTCCTCTTGAAGCATTTGTGCGCCAGCGCATCCAGCTTTGCTGGGTCAAGTATACCTTCAGGACCAATAGCCACCACTTGGCAAAGATCAACGCTGCGCGATTCAATCTGTCTAATATCACAACGCTTACCAACAATTTGAAGTTCGAAGGAACCACCTATCTCATTCTTAAACAAACCTTTACAACGTAACACTTCCGTCCCAATCTCGGAGGTGAAGCGCGTCAGGGCGGCACGGGAGACCGGCGCATCAAAACTGTAACTCCAACTGCCGTAGTGTTCATGTCCCTGCATATCAATATCGGCGCTCGCAGCACGAGAGTCGACATCAAGAATAACCGAGAGCGGCACGTCACAGTTAACACAAGAGATGACCGCAGCAGCATTGGTTAGATCAGCTAACCAGCTATTCAGATTTTGTTCTTCGCCATCGGCAAGCAAATCCACTTTATTTAACAATATCAGGTCAGCAGCCTTGAGTTGTCGCTGAATCGTACGGCCGACATATTTATCAACCGCTTTTTCTTGCACCGACTCGGCATCCACGACAACAACAATTCCAGCCAGCTCAAGGGTTAGACCATTCCCATACTGAGACAGGTTGTTAACATCCGCGACGCCGCTCGCCTCAACAACAATATGCTCTGGCTGTGGATCGAGCGCCATGAGCGTTTCCAGCGCTTCACTAAAACCATCCGTCAGCGTGCAACATACGCAACCATTGGCCAGATTAATCTGTTTATCACTGCGGGACTCGATAAGCTGCGCATCAATGTTGATATCACCAAAGTCGTTGATCAGCAGCGCGATACGCTTTGGTCTAGGATTGAAACCTTCATTACTCCGAAGTATTCGGTTCACCAGCGTCGTCTTCCCGGCCCCTAAGTAGCCGCCCAATACAGTGAAGCCGATCATCAATCCTCCGGATTTGCCGCCTGATGCTTTGTTCCTGCAAGCACCGTACCCCAGACCTTGATATCACGGATATGCATTGAATCAACACTCAGCGGGTCTTCTTCGAGAATGGCAAAGTCTGCTTTTTTACCAGCTTCAAGCGACCCTATTTCATCGTCCAAATGCATCTGGTACGCAGCAGAAATCGTCACGGCTTTAAGGGCTTCATAGGGGCTGATCTTTTCGATTTCGCCTAACACCCGCCCGCTCGGAGTGACACGATTAACCACACACCACATCGTATGAAGCGAGCCGAGTGGCGTCACACCCGCATCGGAGTGTATTGAAAAAGAAACGCCTTCGCGCAGCGCTGAAGCACAGGGTTCTATGGCATTTGCTCGTTCGGGCCCAACGGTAATGTCGTAGTGCTGATCTCCCCAGTACCAGATATGGTTCGAAAAGAAATTAGCACACAACCCTAACTTAGACATTTTTCGAAGCTGCGCTTGAGTCGTTAGTTGTGCGTGAGTAATGGTATGACGATGATCAAGCCAAGGATCCTCACGCAAGATTTTCTCAACCGTGTCTATCGCCAGTTGCTGGGTTAGGTTTCCATTACAGTGCATGTGAACATTCAGCCCTGCACGGTGGAACGGACGTAGCCAATCGGCAAACTGCTCTGGCACGGTTAAAAGCTGTCCGTGATCTTCTCCGCTGAAGTATCCAGGTTCATCGATCAGGGCACTAAAACCCTGAATCGATCCGTCAAGAACAAACTTGACACCAGGGAAACGTAGTTTTTCGGTTTGTTTTTTCTGCAATTCGACGAACTGATCCGCAACCTCGTCAAAAGCTGCTGCGGCACCCGGCATAGCAGGAATATTGTACTGCGCAACCCGCAAAGGATAATGCTCATCGTTCGTTATCTGTTGCCACATGGAAAGCGCTTTAGGCGCAAGAATTGAAGCGCCAGCCAAGTCTGTGCAGGTTGTGATGCCTGCGTTTCGCGCCAGAGCACCTAAATCCCTAATGGCCTGCTCCGTATGATTCACCTTTTGTACAATTCGATTGCCTGTCTTACAAGACGACATCGCTGCAGGCTCACGTAACTCTCCATCTAGTTCACCATCAACATCGCGGCCGAGCCCCTCGATGTTCATGCCCTTGGTCACATTATTTTCTGCCAACATCGCGGTATTAACTGTGGCGAGGTGCCCACTGGCATGCTGTAAATAAATAGGACGAGTTTCCGACACTTTATCCAGTTCATGACGAGTAAGCCGAGCTTGATCAGGAAAGTAAATCGGGTCAAAACCAACAGCTACCAATGGCTGATCTGGATCATCTAATTTTGACTCGGCTGATTTCATCGCATCAATTAGCGCATCATAACTCTTGATACCCGGGGCGGTGGAACCATCAGGCAGTTTCCTTTCAAAGTACCCCACGTAAGGAAGGAGCATCATACCGCCTGCCATGACGTGAGCATGGGCCTCAACAAAACCCGGCACAATCACATGTTCGGAAAAGCTGTTATCGAGCTTATAGTCTCCCCAACCGGCTACCTCTTCCAGAGAACCCACGCCAAGTATGACCCCATCGCGGACAGCAACATGGGTTCCTTCCGGGTTTGAGGGATTCATCGTGATAACTTTTTTTGCCCGATATATGGTGATACTCAAGAGATCTTCCTTATTCATTCGATTGGCAGTTGTGCTCCAGACTAAGTCATCATTGCTTATGGCTCAAGTCACGAATCGAATACCGGGAAGACGGAGTTGAATCATGGGTCGTTTGGACTCGTCGTCTGAAAAAAATAGCCTATGCCGCATAGTTATACCGGTTGCTTGGCGCTTGGCGGGTCGAGTGAAACTAAATCCCAAAAAAAGCGTTTCAGATCTGGGTTTGGGATTCGTTACCATCGCCAAGAGACGCACCTACTGCTGCGACACCGATGATAGGCAACCTACGGGCAGCGCCCTGTCTCCCGGAACTGTTTACCGCAGGAAGGAAGATTTTGCACGGGTTCTGCCTCTAAGCACTGATCATCTCACCAGACGCTGAGTGACTTTGACCTCGCCTTTAGTCTGGCAAACCAAGTACGCGCTTGGCGATAATGTTTAGCTGAACCTCTTTGGTACCACCGGCAATCGTCAAGGATTTCTGGTACAGCCACTTTTTTAGAAATGCCAGTTGCTTTGGATCTGCCGTCGCCTCATCCCAAAGCAGACCCTGACTACCCATCGCAGCAACCAGCAACTCATCACCATCCTGAATATTGAGTGCGTTTGTTAACTTAACAGCCGATGAAGTAAATCCCGGTGCATGCGACTGGGATTCTTCAATCGCCCTGCGCTGGGTCAAACGCTGGGAATGAGAGTTCATCTCAAAGATCGTTAGCCATTCTCTGAGCTGCGCATCAGAAAGTTTACCTGCGGAGACACCGACATAGTCCTTCACTAGATCTGGCATTTTACTCGTCTCGACGCGACCTCCCTGTGACCCCGAGATATTAATACCCGCATGAGTAGAGCGTTCAAACTGAAGCAGTCGCTTACCAACAGTCCAACCATGGTCGACACCGCCGATCAAATCTTCCTTGGGCACGATTGCATCTTCAAAATAGGTTTCACAGAAGGGCGAGGCCCCAGAGATCAACTGAATAGGCGAAACTCTCACCCCTGGCTGGCTCATGTCGATGAGGACAAGACTTATGCCGTCATGCTTGGGCTTATCCGGGGATGTTCGCACGAGCGCAAAGATATAATCACAGTCTTTCGCATCGCTGGTCCATGTTTTTGATCCGTTAATCATGTAGCTATCGCCATCAAGTACGGCTTTTGTGCTCAGATTTGCGAGGTCTGACCCAGCACCAGGTTCGGAATAACCCATCGCCCAGGCTCCCTGTCCCCTCGCGCATATGGGTAACCACTTGGCTTTCTGCTCGTCGGTACCAAATTCCAGAATCGTAGGGCCGATGTAGTTAACACCACGCCCGGTTAAGGGCGTTCGAGCACCGATACGTGTCAGCTCTTCGATCAAGATTTTATACTCTTCCCTTCCTATCGCTGCTCCGCCATATTCTTTTGGCCATGTTGGCACTGTCCAGCCCTTTTCAGCCATTCGCTCCAGCCAGAGCCTTGTGTCAGTCTCAAGTTCAATTTTCGAGCTGCCAAGAGGTATATATCCGGAACCGCGTGCACCCTCCGGACAATTTTCTTCGAGCCAGCTTCTGGTTTCCGTGCGGAACTTTTCTAAACCACTCACATTACACTCCATACTAAATGCTTTTATCTCGTATCTCTCTGGTGTTAACTTAGCAAAACAAAAGCCTGCGAGAACATCAATGATATACGAACATATTAATTATCAGATCAGTGATCATATCGCGACCATCACATTAAATCAGCCAGACAGACTCAACGCTTTGACTCCCTTAATGCGCAAAGAATTTCTTGATGCCATGGTGGTTAGCGATGACGATTCAGATGTTCGCGTGATCGTCATAACGGGTGCCGGTCGCGGCTTCTGTTCTGGCGGGGATATGAAAGCCATGAGTCAAGCCACTGCTAAAGGCGGCCGTGATGCATTCAATGAGAGGGTCACACCTATCAGAGACAAAGTTGTGCTAGCGATGCGAAACGCAACTAAACCCGTCATCGCAGCAGTCAACGGCGCTGCTGCCGGTGCAGGCATGAACATCGCGCTGGCTTGTGACATTCGAATTGCTTCCAAAACAGCACGTTTCGGACAAACATTTTCGAGACGTGGCCTGCATCCGGATTGGGGCGGGACCTACTTCCTACCACGCATAGTCGGCATGGCTAAAGCGTGCGAGTTGATCTGGTCGGGCAGAATGATCGATAGCGATGAAGCGCTTTCACTCGGCATCGTCTCCGAACTTACTGAGCCGGAAGAATTAATGAACAGAACACTTGCGATGGCAAAGTCTTTCGCTGACGGACCACCCATTGCTATTCAATTGGCTAAGCGTGCCATGTACAAAGCGGAGAATACAGATTTACGTGAGGCTCTTGAGTTTGAGACGTTTGCCCAAAATCTGGCGCAGGGTACGGAGGACGCGAAAGAAGGGATTCGGGCATTTGTTGAGAAGCGCGAACCAGAATTCAACGGACGCTAGAAGTTTGTCACTCAATTGTATTCCCGGCAATTTTTCAAAGCGTTGTTAGCTTCCAACCCAAAAGCCAGCGAGTGCTCAACCAATCATTCAGAAAACCACCACCAAAGCCGGCCTGAGATCTAAAGCCTTGATAACGATAGCAGAGCATGATTGACTGCGCAAAGGGGGAGAGGTACATGTCCAACGCAATCAGACATAGCCCTGAAGATATCAGGCTTTGGCAACATGAAGGCTTCGCAATCATGCCTGCGTTTTTCTCGAGGGAAGAGATCGAACCTATTTTTGCTGACTACGAACAGGTCTATGGTGAACCGCACAGAAATGCGACCGACGGAGAACCAAACCGCAAAACGCTAAAAACTCCGCTAGGGAAATTTAACAACGACCAATTCCGGAATATGGACACCTTTCCCTATGAAGGCTCACCGGAACTAATGATGCTCTCCCTGCATCCTGCCCTCATCGCTTTTGCTCGCGATGCTTTAGGGGTGCAAAAAGTACAGCTGTATCAATCACATACCTGGGCAAAATTCACCGGACTTACGGACTACGAACAGCCCTTTCATTGCGACTTCGGCAATCATACCCTGACGGTACCGTCGGACAACATAGCAGAACGCGCAGTAGATATTGTTGTCTATTTCACGGATGTCACCAAAGAACACGGTGCGCTGCACTACGTCACCAAATCCGATAGTAATCAGATACTGAGACCTGGCGCCATTGCCGCATCAGAGGAAAACCAACAGCTCGAGCTGCGAGCCAAAGAAAAGGCAATGACCTGCAAGGCAGGAGATATCGTCGCACACGGCATCGACACCTTCCATCGAGGCACAAATCTTACGATTAAAAACGGTTATCGCTATTCCATGACAATCGGGTACAAGGCAACCGGGAACCACAATGTTAGCTACCACGTCTGGCAAGCAGCAACCGGGCGCAACTGGACACCCATTTTTGAGATGGCGACACCCGAGCAGTTGGAATGTATCGGTATACCATTGCCAGGTGACCCTTACTGGACCAATCGGACGCTTAAACTAACCCAGTCGCGCTGGCCAAACTGGAACATGAAGCAGTATTTTGAGCAAGCCATCGTAAATCAATAACCCGTAAGTTCTAGATAGCCATCACCCACAGAAAGCCCTGATTCAGCGTCAATTACCTTCACCGGCCCCTCCCAATAGGGAAACGTTGTGTTAAGCCAATGATCTGGCCGAGGCGCCTTAATAATCCACTGCTTGCCTCTACCAGGCAACTCAAGCTGCCAGTGCAAAGGGAGGTTTCGAGCAGCCGAACCTCCGACTTTTACCGAGGCCTGTTGAATTGGTTTAAAAATCATATCCACTGCAGAGAGTGATTCTGATACTCCATTAGCTGAAACTAATGTTCCACTGTACCAATGTTTTCCATTCACTTGTCGAAGGCGATAAACCATCAAGGCTTGCCCATCATCCAAGTGGACCGAGAGCCAATCCCAACCTGGTTGGTCCGAGGCCAGAGGCTGAGAACTCCACTCCCTGTCGAGCCAGGCTTTACCGTCCAGCTTGATTTCAGACCCGGCATCTATCAAAGACCCAACAACACTAATATGGGGCTGACTGTAGTAATAACTGGCTTGGCCTTTCTCAGACTTTTGACTAAATCCGTTTTCACCCTGCAGCACCCAAGGTGTAACTGCATTCAGATTTAGCTCGATGCGTTTATCCTGAACAGTAAAGGTCAGCACACCCGGCACTGGCGCACTCGAATGTCCCACCAATGACCAGTTATCCAACCAACCTGAGAAAGCACCCTCAGGGTTCACTTGCACACCCGCCTGACCTATACCCCCGCGTGCGAACCTTTCTTCATACAGATGCCCCTCTGGCGTGCTTATTGCCGCATGGGCCATCCAGATTTGATTGTTCGACCAGCTGTCTCCGGGCTCGTCCGGGCTCATGGATTGCCTGAACAGCGTCCAGTGGACACCGTATTCACCCCCGGAATCATCTGTTAAGTTTGCTGTCAGGTACCACCATTCTATTTTGAATGCACTGTGAGGCAAATGATCTCGGGGGAACTGAATATTCTTACCTGGTACTACCGGGGCATAACCCGCGGGACTACTTCTGAGCAACTGGTAGTTGTCCGCAGCAAACAGGTCAGAAACAGCAAAACACATCGCCAAAACCAACAGCAACAAAACCTGCACACTCCTCACAATCCCATACCACCTAGTTGTTTTAGGGCTACAGGCAATCTTCGACGAACCTGCAGCGCAACGATCGCCAGCGCACTAATCACAACCATAACGGTCACCATCGCTAATTGCATAACAGGCATCCAGGACCAGACGAGTGGCATCGTCCACCCGAAAGCGACGACATTAAGTTTATAAACCAGCATCCAAGAAAGCACCCAACCTAACGGTATCGCCAACAAACCGGTCACCATCACCATCAACAGCAATGGAAATGCAACAAGCTTAAACCATTCCTGAAAGGTCACACCCAACGAGTACCAGTGGGCGTACTCGGGTAATCGCTGCTGATGCACAGCGAGCAGAGCTGCCAATAAAGCAACACCGGCGACCACTAATGTCAGGCTATTGAGTGCTGCTGTTATCTGAAATGTTCTGTCAAAAATTTCGAGAGATACACGTTTGATATCTGCTTGTCGGATCCACTCCCCCGGATCAATACCTTTCTCAATCAGGGTTTGTTCGGCCATCTCAAGCATCCCCGGCGCAACCCAGAGCGCAAGCCCCTCTGAACGTACATTCTGCCAGCGTTGCTTTACTACGTCAGACGGTAAGTAAAAACGATAGTAAGGAGTACCATAGTCGTGAAAAAAACCAACAATCACGTAACTGTATTGCTGTCCCGCCGACTCAAGCCTAACGGTTTCTCCCAGTGCCACCTGCCCTAGGTGTTTAACTTGCTCATTTGCCAGTATTGGTTGAGGATCAACTGACAAGCTAGCCCAAGGTACACTTGCGTCGGATAACTGTTCGGGCAGTTGCATATCAACAATATCCGGCGCGCTCACATCAACGCCTTGCACTATAGCTGGTCTGCCCCTCCATCGAGTCGAAACGCCAGTTCTTTGATGACTTGCAATTCGCCATTCCGATCCGTCGGTGACGGCTAATGTATCGATATTCCCAACGGTACGCTGGATATAAATATCTGCGGAAAGCCGTATTTCCAACCAGTTGGAAAGCGCATCTCGGAACGAATTAACAAGCGTTGTGACCCCGATGTTTGCCGTTAGGGTCAGCAACAGCGCCATCAAGGCAACTCTCAATTGCGGTAGCTGGGCAAAAGCGTCACTCGCCGCCCATCGCAACTTCCAATTGCGCCTGGATAACCGGTTCAGCACCATCGAGTTTACAAACTGTATTGAAACTGGCAAAACCAGTGCTGCAGCGAAGAGAATCAAAGTCAGGACGACGAACCCATCAACAACCGTTTCTATTCTGTAAAAGCACGCAAGCGCTAGCGCGAAAAGTGGTAGTGAACTCCACATCATCACCATACGAGCGCGCTCATCCTGTTGCCACATGAGCGAACCGGATCGCCCTTCAATCACATTCATTCTCAGCCTATGCCAGAGCGGGCCCGCAAGCGCCAGTACTAGCCCTAATAACGTCATCAGCCACGCCAATAACATCTGATTGAGACCAAGTTCAATATCGGATTCAACAATCGCACCATACAGTGACTGCAAGGTGCCCGCGACGGTTGGCAGCAAGACGCCGCTCAAAACATATCCGGACATGAGTCCTCCCACCGTTCCTATTAGACTCCACCCAATCGTTTCCAGAATAATGGCAACACCAATAACCTGCACACTCGCGCCCATTTCTCTCAGTGTGTTGAATGTTCCTTGTCTCGACAGTAGCGAGAAGCGAACCGCGTTGAATACGATGAACAGTCCAACGGCGAATGACAACAAACCCATCGCAGCCAGATGTGTATGCAAACTCTCGGTCAACTGGGTCAAGTCCAGCACCTGCCGATTCTTTACCAATCTGAGGTTCGGTGGGAGCGCACTCTCAAGTTTCGCTCGGGTAGCATCATCTAAAGAGGTGACCGCGAGATAACTCAGTTTTTCCTCAGCCAAGACCGAGAACGCTGCGCCTATATCCATAAACGCCCTGAAACCCTGCTGACTTCGAGATTGAATTAATGCCGGCGGCATTTTCCTACCGTTGGACAATACAACTTCATCCCCCGGCAAAATATTCAGGCGTTCTGCCAATTCAGCGGAGTACCAACTCTGGTAACCAGGCTGAATAAAGGGAAGCCAACTATCACCTGCAAGTGGACTATTAGCCATGCCACCACTGCCATAGGCAGCAGGAGGTAACGCTAACAGATCTACGGCTATAATCGGTATCACCTCACCCGAAGTAGTTAGCACTCGAGATTCGACCACAGGATACACTTGGGCAAACCCCTGAAGCCGAAGACTGATATATTCCTCAACGGGGATGCCGCCACCATCGGGATTGCGAATCCAATAGGCAGATTCCGCGCCTAGCAACTGATCAGCTTCACCATAACTGGCCTTGGCATGGTCATTGATCAACTGCACGGACGACCACAGGGCTACTCCGGTAAGTAAACCTATTGCCATAAACGCGGACTGTCCTGGATGTCGGCGATAGTGACTTAACAGTGTCAATAATACCCAGGTCAACTGACGCAACGTTTCCGGAAACATCATTTAGTTTTCAAGCGATGCGTTTGAGCGTCTGGACAAACGCCCACCGCTTAAATGCCATCTGTGATCCATATAGCCAGCCATCTCCTGGCTGTGGGTTACGATTAACAAACCACTCCCGGTTTCTCGGGTTAGTTCCAGCAGCAATTGAATGACTGACCTGCTCGTTTCGCCATCAAGGTTACCCGTAGGTTCGTCCGCCAACACTAAGCTCGGACGGTGCAACAGCGCTCGGGCTATGGCCACCCGTTGTTGCTGACCTCCGGACAATTGATGCGGCAAGCGCTTGCTAAGCGCACTGAGTCCGAGTCGCGTTATCAAATAAACAAGTAACTCCTGATCAACAGCCCCCGCGAGACGGGACTGCAATTGAATGTTATCCATAACATCCAGTGTGGGTATCAAATGGAATTGCTGAAAAATCAGACTTAAATCAGATCGTCTCAAGGCATTCCACTGACTATCGCTAAATGAGGAAACCAGCTCTCCGTCAAGGAGAATATCTCCTGAATCAGGTTTATCCAGCCCAGCTATCAGATGCAGTAATGTGCTCTTACCACTGCCACTTTCCCCCAGCAGCGCTGCAGACGCGGCCGACGGCAGATCAAAGTTAACCTGGTCGAGGACCTTAACATTACCGTCTGGTTGACTGAATGTTTTGCTTACCTTCACTATCTCAAGCATATTTATCTCATGCATGCTCAGCTCAAACCGCATAATACTTAGTTTTGGGCTATTTGTTTCAAACAGTTATTCTTTAATCAAATGAAAACTCGCGCTCTCGGTACTGACGTAAACCTTCCATAAAAAATCAAGGAACGGATTTCAATGACTTACACGTATAACATTCCAAACATAGACAGAAAGATCCAAAATTGATAATTTTGTCACTCGCCCAAAGGCTCGACATTAATGTTGATGACGCTGAACAATTATATCAGGAACAGCAACCTTCCCATGGGTTATCAATCTAAGCACATTGAAATTCGGGAGAACCTAAACATGAAGCACTATGCCCTTTCACTCACCAGCTTATTGCTCATCTTATTGGCGACACATCTGCCAGCAGCTAACGGCGCCGAGACAAACCCGAAAGTTACCGCAGCGCTTGCCTGGGAGGTACCCGAAAATGAGTGTGGTCAACAACCCTCGCTTGCAAAAGGCGGCAGCGATCGCGATGAAAACATCAGCGGATTCGAGGTTCAACGCACATACGGCCTCGATTCCAACACGCTGAACAGATATAAAAGAAGACAGAATCGTTGGTTAAAATGTATGACAAAGTACAACCAAGGTATTGTCAATAGTATCGAAACGCTTCGCAACAGCGCCCAATATGGGCTCACTGAATCGCAAGCAAAAATTATTTATCAGAAGATGGTTGATGCTCAAGCAGTACTCACGGCACAGCGCCCTGCTTCGTGATAAAAGTTAGCCAGTTGAACGGTGTTATCCTAGAAAAGCGCTTGCCGGAAGCATCAGATCCGCCTCACCACTGGATCTAACTGCGGCAAAATAGCTGGCGCTTCTCGGTAACACGTGTGCTGTGAAAAAGCGGCAGGTGGTAATTTTGGATGTATAAAAATCCGGATCCTCGTTTACCTTTTTCATTGAAATCACGGCCGACTTCACTAATAACCAACCCGTGATGCATGTGCCTGCCCCCATCAAATAATTGAAAGCTGCAGTACTCGTCAGTACAGGGTCCTTTTTTCCCTTCATGACAAGCCACTCCGTAATCTGTTCCAGCTCAACAATTGAAGACTCCAATGCACTAGCAACAGTCAGCAACGCCTCATGTTCTTTTGCACTATCGAGGGTTGACCGGACATCCACTAGCAAACCAGCTAATTCGGTAGCACCATCACGAAGCACCTTGCGACCAATAAAATCATTCGCCTGAATACCTGTCGTGCCCTCGTAGATCGTGGTGATTCTTGCGTCACGCATTAATTGAGCCGCACCCGTCTCTTCTATGTATCCCATGCCTCCATGAACCTGAACTCCCAGCGAGGTGACTTCCTGCGACACCTCGGTTGACCAAGCTTTTGCGATTGGGGTCAGCAACTCTGCTCTCGCCAGCGCTGTCTCAGCGCCTTCATCACTTCCCCCATGACCCAAATCAAAATTCACAGCAGTGAGATAACAAAGCGCCCGAGAACCTTCCGTCAGCGAGCGCATTAACATCAACATTCTTTTCACATCTGGGTGATAAATAATCGGTGCGTTCTTTGTTATTCCTGCGTCTTGGTTAGCCACCGGCGGTTTTCCCTGAACTCGATCGCTGGCATAACTGACTGCCTGTTGGTAGGCCCTGTCGGACAACGCTACGCCCTCAACACCGACGTTAAGTCTTGCGTGATTCATCATCGTGAACATGTACGACAAACCCATGTTTTCCTCGCCGACGAGAAAACCCACAGCGCCAGTGCTGTTTTCACCGTAGCTCATGACACAGGTTGGGCTACCGTGGATACCTATTTTGTGCTCGACCGAGAGAGCATAAACGTCATTATGCGCCCCAAGCTCACCGGATTCTTCAACTAGGAACTTGGGTACGACGAAGAGAGAGATACCTCGAACACCCTCGGGCGCCCCTTCAACCCGCGCCAATACAAGATGAATAATATTTTCAGTCATCTGATGGTCACCCCAAGTAATAAATATCTTGGTACCGCTCAGAAGGAAGTGGTCACCATCAGGAACAGCTCTGGTTCTGATCGATGCAAGGTCAGAACCCGCTTGAGATTCGGTCAGGTTCATCGTCCCCGTCCACTCGCCGCTAACCATCTTTGCGAGATACATATCACGCAATTCGTCACTGGCATGGGACTGCAAGGCTTCAATGGCACCCTGACCTAACATTGGGCAAAGGGCGAAGCTCAAATTCGCCGCAGACCACATCTCCATGGCTGCAATACCGATACTCTCGGGCAAACCCATGCCACCGTACTCGGGATCACAGGGGAGTGCTGTCCAGCCGCCCTCGATGAACTTCTGATAGGCCTCCGCAAACCCACTCGTTTCCCGCACATGTTTATCAACAATCTTCGAGCCAATTAGGTCTCCCACAGTGTTCAGTGGGCCGAGCACGCCACTCGCGAATTTTGCGCCTTCCTCAAGGATCGAGGCGATGAGTTCAGCGTTACTTTCGGCAAACCGAGCCTGATTGTAAACGCGACCAATATCGGCAACCTCGTTCAGTACAAAATTGATTTCTTTTAGGGGCGCGGTGTAGTTAGACAAAGTTCTCTCTCTGGAATTATCGGATTAAAACGAAACTCTTTGGGTAGGCTATATCATCGTATTCAGTAGATGTGGAAGTATAACATTTCCGTGAAGCATACCCGAGTCAGATCTATGCATTTTACGCTGGTTAAGCGCTATTCGACTCACTGCTTGCTTCTTTTTTTGTGATCGGACTTTCGGCGAATTACTTGCAAAAATCGAGGACGACGCTGAATTCACTGAAGAGCTGAAGCTTAAACCGAGTTTCCAAATTTTTTAAACCCGCTTAGCTCGCGCGGGAAAGTGCCACTAGCAGAGCACAACACTCGCTGTAGCGCTCAAATACAAAACCCAGCCTAGAGACACGCGGTTAACAGAGCTTTCGCCAAATCGGCCATTTGGGGTTTCAACGTCGTTGCAGGCAACCAGGTTCTCCACTCTAACGGCAAGTTACAGGTCTTTCTTTTCGGCTCCTTCACCATCAGTTTGGTCTGGAGAATCATCGCCCACCTCGGGCTCAGTATTGGATTGTAAATCACGTTCCTCTAACCATTCGCCGCCATGCTCTTCATCCGGCCATGGCGAAAAAGGGAAGGGTTTAATTTCAGAATTGAATGTTTGAAACTCGAGTATGTCGAACATAAACACACTCAGATTCTTACCAAATCGAAGTAACAGTTCGTTAACTTGCCCGGTAATCAACAAGGCGACAAACTGAAAAATTGCCAGCAACACAATAATCGCTTCGGCAACGCTATATACGATTGCAAACAACAACATGTACAAAGCTCGAATCCAGATATCTCTTCTCACCAAATTTTCTCTTGTATTCTCTTTCATCTTATTCCCTCAAAACTAATTTTTCGGTCGTACAGGTCTTACTCAGCAATATTAATACCAACTTAAAAACTGCATATAAATCAGAAGGATAACTCTCTCCTCACTAAATAGCCCTTCATTTACACCGTTTCACTCACCAATTAATGGTCAATTTGACAAAAATGCTATTTGGGAAATAGTTCCAAACTTATTGAAACTATATATATTTGGGATATAATTCCCAAATATGAGCAAGACACTCGCACTCGCAATTCTAAAACTACTCCGACCGCTAGTACGCGTATTACTGAAAAATGGCGTTTCCTACGGCGAGTTCACAGAGCTGGCAAAACAGAGTTTTGTTATGACGGCAGAACTCGATTATCAACCTAAGTCCCGCAAGCAATCTGTATCACGTGTAGCGATGATGACAGGTATTACCCGCAAGGAAGTCAGCCGTATCCGCGGGCAGCAGTCGGCCAAACAAACTCCGGAGGCGCCCGCCTCAGGACCTCAGTTACTGTCCCCCGAACCCTATAACCGGGGCGTTCGAATTATCAGCGGCTGGAACAGAGACGCTATCTACCAGGATCACAATGGCAAACCCCGCATGCTCCCACTTGATGAGAAAGCCGGTAGTTTTGCTCAGTTAGTGAAAAAATACAGTGGCGACATACCCGCACGCGCCGCGCTGGACGAACTCGTCAGGGTTGGCGCGGTTACAATCCCAAAACCAGGGTATGTAAGTCTGAGCTACGAGGGCGCGTACGTGCCCGACAACAGCCAGGATGCAAAAATCGAGATCCTCGGTAACAGTGTTGCTGATTTATTGGGCACACTTGAACACAACCTTAATGCAACATCGAACACCACGCATCTACAACTCACCACAGCCTACGACAATTTGCCACGGTCCGCGGTTGACGCCTTTAGAAAACTCAGTCGCAAAGACGCTAAGGCACTACTTGCTAATGTGGATCGTTGGTTAGGGCAACGGGACCGCGACGCAAGTAGTGTGAATTCAACATCCGATAACGACAGTCGTATGCGTCTGGGCATCGGCATCTATTACATTGAAGAAGACATGACAAGCGAGAAAAAGATATGAAATTTGAGCACCTCATTATTAGTCTGCTGACCGCGACTCTCCTCGGTTGCGCAGAGGGTGGGACCGGTGGGACCGGTGCTGTCATCACCCCACTACCAACTTCAAACACCATATCTGGTAACGCAAGCAAAGGGCCTTTGCGAAATGGTTCGACTGTTCGAGTAAGCCGCCTCAACACAGATGGATCTGTTGCCTCGACACTGACGCAAGCAAGTATAACGAGCGACGCAGGTGAGTTCACTTTCGATATAGATGACGGTGAAAGTAATGTCATTATAGAAACTACGGGACAGTACTTCAGCGAGGTCAGGGGAGATATCGAGGATGACATCACGCTTTCATCTATCGTTGAAATCAATGGTAACAATGAATTGCACAACACTAACTTGTTAACAACGCTCACCAGCCTAAGAATTCAGGCACTGATGAATGATGGCATGGCCATCCAAACTGCTATTTCTACAGCGGAATCAGAGCTGCTTGCCGCACTCTCGCCACTGTTACCCACCCTAAACTCCCCGTCGAGGTTTGCCGGCTCTCTGTTAATAAGCAGACGGCAGCAGAATTCGGATTTAGACAGCAACGCTTATCTTCTCGCCCTTTCAAGTGTATTCGATCAATTGGCACAGTCCCGTGCATTAGCAAACAATGATTCGGCTGCTGCAAACATGGGTCTGCTTATCGAATCGGTGGCTAATGACCTAGCTATAAACGGCGAGCTTACTAACAGCGCGGTGATGAACGAACTGATCAACGCGATGACAGAATTAAACCCAGATCAAGTATTGTTAAACCTCTTTCTCCTCGATTCTGAGCTGGAGTCAGTTGCCAACGCATCTGATCTTAGCGCCTGCGAAGTCTTGTTGGGAGAGCTGACCTGCGCGGACGATAGCGACCAAAACCAGAATATCACTTCTGTTATTGCAAACCTGAACAAATTTTTGGATTCAGACAGAGACGGCACCGTTAACAGCCTCGACACCGACGATGATAATGACGGCATACTGGATATTGAAGATACGAGACCCTACAGTGAACGGTCCCTGGTACCCGTTGGCTCAGCAGCAGTTTTCGAATCCTACATTAAGAACGGATTGTCTGAATGGGCTGGAGTTCAATCAACAACTGCCGTAAGCATGCTCAACGCACCCTTAGCAAGTGATGCAATCGCAGTATCTTCTCCCGAAAGTTTCTCCGAGATTAATGTTCAGGTTGCCGGCGTTGACGAGGCAGATTTGACAAGATTCGACGGGCGTTATTTCTACACTGCCAGGGACAACAAGGTTTCCGTGTTGGCAGCAGATAACAATGCTCCCTCAACCAGCCTAATTAACACAATTATATTAGGCGATAGCGCAAGCATTAGCGGCTTATATCTGGTGGCTGATGACGCATCTGATAAGCGACTGGCAATGCTCGCAAACGATTATCAGTATCAATGGCGCCCCGACGAAGTCGTGCCTTGGCACTGGACCAACGGCACAACAACATTGAGCCTTTACGATGTCGAGCAACCCGAGTCTGCTTCAGAAATTACTACCGTCAACATTGAAGGATATCTGGTTGATTCTCGACGTATCGGAAACCTGCTTTATCTCATCACACGATCGACACCGACCCTTGAAGGTTTTATACCCTACCCTGCCACTTCTGAAGATCGTGCGAGCAATCAACAGGCGATCAATAATGCAGACATCAACGATTTATTACCACAGTATATTGATGGTGCTGGTGCGACCAACAACCTCGTCAGTGCGCAGAACTGTCTAGTCCCCAACGCTGAGAGCTCGAGCCTGCGGAGCCCAAGTATTGTGACCATCTCAGCAATTAATCTGCAGGACGCATCAGACATCAATTCCGTCTGTATGGCTGAAAGTGTCTTTGCAACATATGTTTCACTCGACTCCATGTACCTAGTATCCAACCAGTATCCCATTTCACGACAAATCGATTTTTTTGCCGGGTTTGAGATCATCGACATCCACAAATTCACCTTCACGGATCTGGGCCCTGTCTATGCGGGCAGCGGGCGACTGAACGGTGGATTTAGTAGTGGCAATCCGGCCTATCGAATGGGAGAGCACAACGGCAGACTGGCAGTAATTACCTCGGAAACCTTCAACTCAGGTCACAAAATAACACTCCTTGAACAAGGCGAAAATTTTAGCCTGGTCGAAGTCGGTCATCTGCCAAATGCGGAGAAGCCTGCGGCAATTGGCAAAGAGGGTGAGATGATCTACTCGACCCGAATTATCGGCGACAGAGCATATATTGTTACCTTTCTCACCACTGATCCAGTGTACGTGATTGATCTCTTGAATCTTGAAATTCTGGGTGAGTTAGAGATTCCCGGGTACTCCTCTTATCTTCACCCGATATCCGACGACCTTCTGCTGGGCATCGGCAAATCCGCTATCGTAGAAGATGGTGTTGCGTACTTTCAGGGCATGAAAATCCAGCTGTTCGATATCTCAGACCCAGCGGTGCCAGTGAGCGCTTCTGAAGTCGAGATAGGGTTCAGGGGCACTGATTCTGTCCTTTCCTACGATCCTCATGCATTCACTTATTTGCCCGACCCTGAAACCGGTTTGGACAAATTCGCCCTACCGATTGACGTACACGGGACAGAGGAAGATCCAGAGGCCACTGCCTCAACTTTCTATCCCTTTGATCGCACTGGTCTTTATCTCTTTGAGTTGGATACCAACGGTGCAACAATTACGTCAAAAGGTGCAATCACCCATCAACTGGAAACCTGCTCAGTAACAGGCGATCGGGGATTTCTAGCAGACGATGCGGTTCACTTTTTCTCGAAAGGGAAAGTACTGTCTGCGCCATGGGCTTCACCTAATCAGGTCAGCACGCTTACTTTGTCTGCAGATGAAGGGGATTGTTACTTCTTCTAGCTAAAAGATGCGCTACTCAATGGCCCCTGGAGATCCTGAGATACGCAGAGTTTCACTATTGGCAGCCCAGTCAAAATCCGAAGCTATTCTATCGAAACGTTTCTTCACCATTCTGCCAAATCTGGGATCTGTAATAATATGCAGTCGCTTTGCGATAATCGCCTCGGTTACAAGTTGACCCACTATATCGGGGTCGAGCCCTTTAGCCAGGTCGTTTGATATATCAGTATAAGCCGGCTTTGATCTTTGCGGACCATGTCTCTCAGGACGATTACGCGGAGCATGATAAATCTGTGTTCTCACTGCTCCTGGACATAACACCGATGCGCCAAAACCACCGATTTTACCTTCCTCAAACAGCGCCTCTGTAAGACCAACCACCGCATACTTGCTCGCGTTATAAATCGTCCATCCGGGATTTCGCCCTAACAACCCAGCCATAGATGCGGTATTGACCACATGACCACCTTCGCCCTGTGCCTTGATGTGAGGAACAAACGCCTCACATCCATGGACAACACCCATCAAATTAACGCCCATACACCAATCCCAGTCACCAGAATCACATTCGTCAATGAGTCCACCAGTAGACACACCGGCGTTATTGCACACGACATGCACCTTGCCAAATGTTTCTATAGTCTCGTTCGCGGCATCCTGAACAGATTCGCGAGCGCCCACATCACAGACAATTGTCGAAATGGCATTCGAATCAAGGGTGCTTGCAGCCTTCAGGAGTGCTTCCTCCTCGATGTCAGCCATCATCACTTGCATACCGCGAGCGAGAAATGCCTTGACCATTCCCAAGCCTATGCCACTGGCCGCCCCGGACACAAACGCCACTTTTCCCTCAAAATTATCCATGCGTCAACTCCTCTACCCTTACCCAAAAATAATGCTTCTGATCGGTTTGATACTGCCTAAATCTTCCTATCACCACAACAGTATGAATTGAGTTGGCCAAACAGCAAAAAAGAGCACTTGAACCTGCTGCTAATTTGGTTTCAACTATGCACGTTACAAATATCGAGCAACCAAACTTGTAAATTCTATGAACAAATCAGCGATCCTGACTCTATCAATGGGGTTTTTACTTCTTTTTGCATGGCATATACAGGCAATTGACACGCCAGAAGCAAGGGAACACGCAACAAAGATCCGGGCTTTGGCACTCAGCCATGCCACGGTGAACAATATAGAAATAGCTTACAAAGTCATTGGTGAAGACGATCATCCTGCCGTGCTGCTGATCATGGGACTGGGTGCCTCACATATTCTCTGGGGCGATAATCTCGTCATGCAACTAGTTGATGCGGGTTATCGGATCGTACTCTTTGACAATAGAGATACGGGAGACTCACAACGTCTGGAGGAATTTGGACAACCACTTCTCTGGTGGCAACTCCTCAAGGCCAGATTTGGTTTTGATGTCGATGCTGACTATACGCTCGAAGATATGGCTCAGGATTCAGTCGCACTTCTCGATGAACTGGATATAGAACAGGCGCATATTGTGGGCGCTTCAATGGGCGGCATGATCGCCCAAGCCGTTGCTTCAAATCATCCCTCTCGCGTATTAAGCCTCGTTTCAATCATGTCGACGCCCGGTTTTGGTGATCATCTCCCGCCACCGAGCACCGAGGCGAACGACCAGCTCACCAATATGGCTAAAGATAAAGTTGATAACAAAGCTCGCTTACGACAACTCGGTATTTACACAGAGTCAATGCCCCGGCAAATTATGGCGGTAATCAAATCAGGCGACCGCACAGAGGCAGTAAAAACAATTTCCGCCCCAACTCTGGTCATTCACGGTGTCGACGACCCCCTTATCCCTTTACCACACGGTGAATACACGGCCGAGCTGATCAGAGAATCCAAATTTGTTGCACTCGAGGGGATGGCACACAACATGCCCGCGGAAATATTACCGGAAATTTTGAGTCATATGGTTCAGCACTTTGAGACAACAGATCGCACCGCGCCATCAAACCCCGAGAGCATCGAATCGCTCCCTTAGGCCTAATCGTTGGAACCAATAAAAACCAATCCCCTCGATAAATGCCAACAGATGAAGCTGCCACGCAGGTTGAATAGTGTCAAAGGTCTTTTCGGCACTCACCACAACGTAAAATTCATAAGTAACAAGTAGTGCTAACGCCGCTATACTTCCCGCTGGATTGCGCGCGCCTTCCAGGCTAAGAAGCCACCCCATCAAAGCAAAATTCAAACAAGAGATACCTGCATAGGTCACGTACTCTGGTAGAAAGAAATGCAGAAACATGACGGTAGTCACGACAACCACGAGCGTGAGCACAAAAAAATGCCTAGAGTGATACCTTTTTTCGAACACTGTTCCGAGCACGAGCAATACAAGTGAATTCGAAGCGAGGTGTGCTAGGCTGTAATGCGAAAATGCAGCAGTAAAAAACCGGAAATATTGACTTATTGATGCCCTGTCGTATTGAGTCCAGTGTCCGACATCGAGCAGATAAAGCACACAGCAAGTAAGAATGAGGATTAATGTCAGCCACGGTAATCTTATCACCGTCGGATATATCGAAACGCCATGACCCCTGCCAATATTAACAACGCCCAAGAGCTTGAACCACTGCTGCTATACCCTTGGCTTTTCACAATTTGATATTCTCCCGGTGCTTGCTTGACTCTTTCTTTGAACTGTTCAAGCTCTGTTTTCAGGTTGCCAATCAAGCTTGCACTGGCTTGTTCAAAACCCTCGATAGCATCTTCACGGGTTTGCTCCTCGAGACCTACCAGTGTTGATTTGCTCGATACACTACTTCCTCCGGGCGCACGAAACAGCAATTTCCTGCTGTCAATGTCATAGAGCACCGCGTCCAGCATCGTATGAGTTGAATTCTCTTCGGCGGGAATGATGTATGCTCCAACGATTGTCCAATAAGCTATCGATGCTAACCCTTCGTCGGTATAACTGGTTTGATCGTAGGAAACCAACGCAATGACGTCGATATTGAACATTCGCTTTATTTGATTGAGATTGCCGAAACTTCCCTGCGGCCGCAAATAATCCGATGGTATGACCGTTATGGATTCAACAAACTCATGGGTTTTGAAGTGATCACTGATTGAGTTCATTAACTCGATCTTTTTTACCTCGTGTAAAGCATCACGAGCGTTAAAACCACTCGGTGTAAAGGCTATGCCTATCTTCAGCGGCAGAGTCAATATTGGAATTTCCTCACTCACCTGCTGATTCTTCGACTCTGGATACAGATAATCAACTACACTACTATTACGATAGTTCGAATTCGTCTGGCATGCTGAAAGTAACGTCAACAGTCCAAGTATTACGAGTGTATTCTTCATTCAGCTTGCTCCATTGCAGTTTTTCCAAATTGAAGTTTTACCATCCTGGCATATAACGGATCACATTCGATTAATGTTGAATGGGTGCCAATGTTCTCTATCTCACCCTCATTCATGACAACGATCCTGTCTGCATCCAAGACGGTCGCGAGTCTGTGTGCTATCACTAAAGTTGTTCTATTTTCCTGAAGTTTCTCGAGTGCCTGTTGTACGAGTCTTTCACTCTCAGCATCCAGCGCACTCGTTGCCTCGTCAAGTAATAAGATCGGGGGATCTTTCAGCACAGCTCTGGCAATAGCAATCCGTTGCTTTTGACCACCGGAGAGCCGGGCACCTTTTTCACCCAAGAAGGTATCGTATCCCTGGGGTAGCTTCGCAATAAAATCATGTGCAAGCGCAGCACGAGCGGCCTCGATCACTTCATCATCACTCGCATCAGGTCTGCCGAAACGGATGTTTTCTGCAGCGGAGGCTCCGAAAATTGTTGTTTCCTGAGGCACAATGCCCACACAACGACGAACATCCTCGGGCGCCACCAGTGATATATCCGTGTTGTCGATTAAAATTCTGCCGCCGGCTGTGTTGTAAAATCTAAGCAGGAGCTGAAAAATGGTGCTTTTACCGGCCCCTGACGGGCCAACAAACGCCACGTGTTCACCAGCAGATATATGCAACCTCAGATCATTAATCGCTCGCACATCAGGTCTAGATGGATACGAGAAACTGACCCGATCAAAGCTCACACTGCGCTCAGATGCTACAGGCAGAGAGATCGGATTTTCTGGTGCAACTATCGCGGGATTCATCAGGAGTAATTCAGTTAAGCGCTCCATGGCACCTGATGCTCGTTGCACCTCGCCCCAAATTTCACTTAACGCAGCTGCCGACACACCGACAAACAATGCATACAACACAAATTGACCCAACTCACCGCTGCTAATTTCTCCCGAGAGCACTGCTTTTGCTCCCATCCAGAGCACAAAGATTAACGCCCCAAAAACACCGGTAGCAGCTATCGTGGTAAATAAAGCACGCACCCGGATTCGCTTGATGGCCGTGTTAAAACTATCGGTGATAGCCTGACTAAACCGCTCTCCTTCAAGTTTTTCAGCGGTAAAAGCCTGAACGGTTTCGACCGCATTCAAAGTCTCGGCTGCACGTCCACTGGCATCGGCGACTCTGTCTTGTGAGGCACGAGACAACCTTCTTACCCAACGACCAATCAATAGTATTGGCACAAAAATCATCGGCAAAATAATAAGCAAAATACCCGTTAATTGAATATTTGTGTAAGCAAGCAAGGCCAGAGCACCGACAAACTGAATAGAGGAACGCAGCACAATTGATACGCCAACGCCGGATATCGATTGAATGAGTGTGGTGTCAGCTGTAAGCCTCGAGAGAACCTCACCGATTCTGGTCACTTCAAAAAATGTTGGATCCATTCTCAGCACGTGTCGAAAAACCTGATCCCGGAGGTCCGCCACCACTCTTTCGCCGAGCCAGTTGACAAAATAGGCACGTATCGCGCCAAAAAAACCAATCCCGAGCGCAAACAACAGCAACACAAAAAAGTACTTATCAACATTCGCGGCATCCTCAACCGAGAAACCGTGATCAATGACGTTTCGGACCGCCATGGGCATTGCCAGCATTGCCGCTGAAGAGAGCAGCAGCGCGATGATGGCTAACATCAGGGTGCCTTTATAAGGCGCTATAAACGGCACCAACATCTGCAAGGGTTTGAGCGACGTGCCTTTAGCCCTCTCCTGAGAGATGCTCGAAGAGGTCGTCGGCGAAGATGTAGTTTCTGACATAGTGCTTTCTTTTTGGAACTGCTGAGGAAACGCGAATGAGATGCCTAACGGAAGTTGTCAATCATCCAAGAACGACCTATCGCTTTGGTTGGAAGTTCAAGCTTTAGCGCCGGGACCTTCAGACTAACCCATTCTGTAAAGGAATTACTGTTTGGACCAGGCCACATTGTATAGGATTTTGCATAGGGATAGCTGTAAATCGCCTCGTGTACTTCTGATATCAGTGTTTCTGCTTCATCTCCGGTAATCTCGTGCAACAGGATGGCAGGTGAGCGGAACCAGGGTCTGTCTGGGCGACCACGGGTCACGGTAAGTGCTGTCTGTTGACGTCGCAGCTTCCACCCAATGATTTCGTGCAGTGTAAACATGTCATCATCTGCAGCTTTTGTCGCGATCCAAGTATGAATCGCGAAACGCCCCCGAATACCCCAGACATCTGCACCATAGACACGAATGACAGCGCCATCATTATGCTGGTTCGGTTGAATTGATTCTGGCGTCAGTGCTACGGAAGCAACACTCAGGGATAAAAATACGAGCCCGGCAAACACAAGGACCCTCAGGGCCCACTTCATAAAAGTTTTCATCGATTAATTCTAGCGACTGCTGAAACAGAACACATGCTTTTCGCGCATTTATCTCTGTAAACAGGATCAATGGAAAGATTTATAAGATGCTTAAACACTGCCTGCAATACGATGAGCACGC
>UPTG01000572.1_pt1 | contig 29806 bp, 27 predicted proteins | sample 2160121 | NCBI WGS metagenome assembly UPTG01 (sample SAMN06266255, study PRJEB28933) | marine metagenome | isolation source: Columbia River Estuary | place: USA:Columbia River Estuary, USA | collected 2014-07-27
AAACCTATTACTGGTGTTTAGTTTGTTTGACGAGTTTTCAGCGCTGATGTGGGATACTGCAGTGCCTGCCGACATAGTCGCAACAACCAAACTCAAAACGCTGTTTGCCACCAACGCTGATGTCGCCCGAAAACAGTTGTATGGTGATATCGAATTGGGCACTGCGAGAATGTTGCAAATGCCGTCAGTGACCCATCCTGGAGACCACTTATCAACAGACACTGTCGCCGCGACCGTCGCCTGGTTTGATAGAACGCTTGAATCACCAATTTTATTGCCGGATCAGAATCAAACCTGGTACTGGAAAGAGCTGGCTACGCTGCTCGCGCTCTTGGGTTTCGCAGGCACGACGCTGCTTCTGATTAGCCGATTTACCGCTGCGAACGACGTTGAGCAACACCAACCGCAACTCAGCCCCGGGCTTAAGCTTGGCAGTCTGGTGATTTCGGTGCTCGCGCCTGTGCTGCTGTTCTTTCCCCTGCAAGACGCAGCTAATTTAGTCCTACCAGCTACGGCGCTGCTACCACAGCAAATCACCAATGGTGTGCTCTTGTGGGCTTGGGGTTCAGGACTGGTTAGCCTTATTTTGCTCTTGTTCTGCAGATATTTTGTAGGTGGGAACTTTTTTCAACTCGCAAAACTCGCATTGCTAATCCCGGCACTGAAGTCAGCCTTAATCGTGACTGGCATACTGTACGTGGTTTCTGCTTCGGCACAGTTTCTTTTTAGCGTTGACTTTCGATTTTGGGTTGTTGCACTGAAACCGCTATCTTCACAGCAATTTTCAATCTTCCTTTGCTACCTTCCACTATTCACAGTCTTCTTCACTGCACTGTCACTCGGCTTGCATGGGTTCAGATCACAACACTCAGCAATACAAAATGGGGTCTTGCTCAGCGTTGGCTTCGTGGTGTTGCTGATCATGCAGTACACCCCGCTGTTGCTAGGCGGCACTCTGATGCTCCCATCGCAGCCACTGCTAACAATTGTTGCTTTTCAGTTTGTGCCGATACTATTTTTTGTCGGCATCATCTCTACAAAATGCTTTAACCGAACCGGCAACATATGGACAGGCACGATGATCAACAGCCTGCTGGTTACCTGGTATTTGACAGCGGGAACGGCAACGCATGTATTGCCTTTGTTCGGCTAGGTTGGTGTCGGTATTTAAGCATACTCGTGGTCGAAGTGAGGTAATTGGGTGTTCGGCTTTACGCGCCTGATTGCATAATGTAGCCTAAAAAGTTGCCCGCAAAAGAACAGGAGAAAGCAGTGAAGCTAACGAAAGTAAAAACATTTGTCGTACAAACCCCGCCGCCCCACTCCGGAGGCTCATTTTGGTTCTTTGTAAAACTCGAGACCGATACAGGTCTTGTCGGCTGGGGAGAAACCGCAGTACTTGGCACGCTTCACGGTCTGGAGGACAGCTATGAAATGCTCGTTAGTCAGGTATTTGAAGGGTACCTAGAGGGGAAGAACCCTATCGACCGAGAAACGCTTTATCACAAAATGTATGATGGCATGATGGCACAGCATCCTGATTATGTTGGCATGGGTGTTGTGAGCGCGATTGACATCGCGTTGTGGGACATCACAGGAAAGCATTTCAACACCCCGGTTTACAATCTGTTGGGCGGTAAATACCGTGATCGGGTGAGAACCTACACTTATATCTACGACACCGAAGGGAGCACCACGGACATGTGGACTTCGGGCTCGGAGCGCATCGGTGAGGTCGCAGGTCGACTAGCTGACGAGGGTTTCACCGGGCTGAAGTTTGATCCACTCCCACAAAATACCCCTCGGCGCTTGCCCACAGCACCCTGGGAAGTTTCCATGCAAGACTATGAAAATGCGGAAAAGGGCGTTGCGGCGGTTCGGGCAGCCGTGGGCAACCGGGCAGATATCCTGATCGGGACGCATGGACAAATAACACCTTCGGCCGCAAGAAGGCTTGCTGCCAGAATCGAGAAATATGACCCGCTTTGGCTTGAAGAGCCCTGCCCACCGGAAAACTATAAGCAGATGGGTGAGATCGCGCGACGAACCAGTATCCCCGTCGCTACCGGTGAGCGGTTGGTAGGCATCCATGAATTTCAGAATCTGTTTGAACAGGGCGGCTGCGCTTTTGCACAACCTGACCTAGGCAGCTGTGGCGGCATCACAGCCTGCAAGAAAATCGCAGCGCTTGCGGAAGCAAATTACGTGCTCATGGCACCTCATGTTTGGGGTGGCCCCATCATCACTGCGGCAGCTGTACAGATTGACGCCAACATCCCGAATTTCCTTATTCAGGAAAGCATTTACAAATCACGCGACTTCTTCGATGAGATTGTTGTCGAGCCTTTTAATTGGGATAACGGGGATTTGATCCCATCGGAGAAACCCGGCATTGGCATGGATTTAAATGAAGACAAACTAGAAGAACATCGAGGCTCTCTAGCCGCTATTCGACGTCAGCGCCGCGCGGAGAAAGCCTCTTGAGTTTAGCGCCTGTTGACGTGCTCATTGTGGGCGCAGGCGCATCGGCTGCGACATTCGCCTGGAGCATGGCGGACACTCGCATGGAAATCCTTTGCCTTGAGCAAGGAGACTGGGTTAACCCGTCAGATTATCCCAGCAGCACAATGGATTGGGAGTCTGACAATAAATTCAACAGCAATCCGAACCATCGCTCGAACGCTGCTGACTACCCGATCAATGTCAGCGAATCTCCCATTTCTATCGCAAACTACAATGGTGTAGGCGGCGGCACGATTTTATTTGCAGGACATTATCCGAGATTTCACCCATCTGACTTCCGCGTAAAATCTCTGGATGGCATCGCCGAAGACTGGCCCGTTGATTATCAGATGCTGGAGAAGTACTACGACGAAAATGATCGCATGATGGGTGTATCAGGACTAGCCGGCGATCCTGCTTACCCCCCAAAAGAGGCGGTAATGCCGCCGATACCTCTAGGACGAACAGGTGAAACACTGGCACACGGATTTAACAAGTTAGGTTGGCACTGGTGGCCCTCTGATATGGCCATCGCGACTGAGCAGTATGACGGTCGAGATAAATGCATCAACCTAGGTGCTTGCGGCATGGGTTGCGCGCAAGGTGCAAAAGCAAGTACCGATATCACCTACTGGCCCCATGCGATACGCGCTGGGGTCAAATTGAAAACACAATGCCGTGTCCGTGAGATCACAGTAAATAAAGAGGGCAAAGCAACGGGTGCAATTTATTACGACGCGGATGGTAATGAGCAGTTCCAACCCGCTGAGTTAGTGGTGATGGCATGCAACGGCATAGGCACACCCCGCATTTTACTTAACTCAAGCTCAGCGCAATTTCCGGATGGACTTGCCAATTCCAGCGGCATGGTCGGTAAAAATCTGATGTTCCATCCCTATGCCGCTATTGAAGGGATCTTTCGTGATGCGATGGATGGTGCTAAAGGCCCCCACAAGTGCGTTGCCAGCCACGAGTTCTACGAGACCAACCTTGAGCGTGGGTTCTTAAGAGGATTTAGTTTTGAAACTCAACGAGGTTATGGTCCGGCTGCGACAGCCTTGCGAGGGATTTTTACAGGCAGAGTACCAAAGGGCGAAGGTCATCATGCCGCGTATGGAAAAATGAGTGAACGCGTGGCGGGGTTGGTTGCCATATGCGAAGACCTACCAGAGCTTCACAATCAGGTGACTCTCGACCCCGAATTGACCGATGCACACGGGATTCCAGCGCCAAAAATTCAATATACACTCAGCGAAAACAGTCAAAAGATGTTGGACTTTGCCGTGGCGCGCGGCACAGAGGCATTGGAGGCCGCTGGCGCTGAAGATGTCATTGTTCAGCGATTAGTAGGCAACGCCGGTTGGCATAATATGGGCACAGCACGCATGGGGCTCAATCCTCAAACTTCCGTTGTAAATGAATGGGGCCGTAGCCACGACGTGAAGAATCTTTTTGTAATAGATGGCAGTGTGTTTGTGACTAGTGCTGCCGTTAATCCGACCAGAACAATTCAGGCGCTGGCACTTTACATTGCAGACACCATCAAAGAGAAGTTGGCTTCTGCCACTCTATTTGACTAGCAGACATAGAGGAAAGAAATGAATAGTGACGATTTGATATCCAGCGATAGTGTATTCAGTAAAAAGCAACAGCAGATCATTAGCGCTATCGCTAATGCAATGATCAGAAAAGACGACTTGTTGGGTCTACCTTCGGCCTCTGATCCGCTAGTGATGCGAACCATCATGGATAAAGCAGTACATTTTTCAGGACGCCTCATTGAAGGTATCGATGCACTGAGTGAAGAGATTGATACGCGGATCACGACACCGGAAGCACTACTTGACTTGCTTGATAAAAACCCCAAATTTCGATCCTTCTCGAGGATGCTAACAATTGTTGTTATGCAGGCTTACTATCAGGATCCCCGAGTGCTGACCGCTCACGGGCAGTCGGCTCGACCGCCCTTTCCGCTAGGCCATGATGTCGAATCGGGTGACTGGTCTTTGCTGGATCAGGTAAAGCAGCGAACGCCCTTCTATCGTCATGCTTGAGCATTTTATCGGTACGCTTTATTTCGTTGAGTAAACCTGCTCACGTAGCAATACACACGTTTTGAAGTGCGTGTATATTCAAGCTAGTCCATACTGAATTTATTTTCTCTCTGTATATTTCACCCGAAACCCATTAACAAAAGAGTTGACCAATATGGAAATGAAAGATCGCATTGTAGTTATCACTGGTGGCAGCGGCGGCATTGGTCAGGCGATGGCCCGCGCTTTTCTTGCGGAGGGCGCAAAGCAGATAGTGCTCGCTGATTTGCATGAAGATGCAGTGCAAGCCGCCGCGAATGATATTGGCTGCATCGGTATCGCTTGCGATGTAACCAGCGAATCAGACATTCAATCAGTTGTGGAGCAGACGATTGCGCGCGAGGGTCGCATCGATTTATTTTGCTCTAACGCTGGTGCAGGCGGCGCAGGATTGCTCACCGATGCAACCAATGAGGTCTGGCAAAACCAATGGGAATTGCACGTGATGTCCCATCTTTACGCAGCCAGAGCCGTTCTGCCGTCGATGATAGCGCGCGGAGAAGGTTACCTCCTCAATACCGCAAGCGCCGCAGGCTTGCTAGCAGCGATGGGGTCAGGCCCTTATACCGTAACCAAGGCAGCCGCGGTCAAACTGGCAGAATTTCTTGCGATTACCCACGGAGATGATGGGATTGGCGTTTCTGTTTTATGCCCCCAAGGGGTCAATACAGCCATGGCACCAAAAAGCCTTGGGGATGGACAGACGGACGGTATTATAGAACCCGAGCAATTAGCCCAGACCGTTGTTGAGTGCATTCGAGAAGGACGCTTTCACGTTCTGCCGCACCCTGAGGTTGAAGACTACGTCCGTCGCAAGGGTGACGACGTCGATCGCTGGTTAATCGGCATGAGACGTCTGAAACGGAACTCTCAGGCGTAGCAATTTTGTAGATTTCAAGCAGCCACCCGCGCACCCTTTTCCGCGATCAGTTTACAAGACGAACCGTCTCGATTAGTATTTGCGCGATCGTTGATAGGAAAGAATCATGAAACTGAAAGTTAACGGTATCGAACGCCAGGTTGAAACCGCATGGCGCAAAGAGACACTGCTTACTGTCTTACGTGAGCATTTTGGACTCACCGGATCGCGATTCAGCTGCGGTATTGGCCAGTGTGGCGCCTGTCTTGTACATATAGATGGTATACCCGTCACTAGCTGCCTGATGCCGGCAAGCGAGGCAGTCGACAAAAACATACTAACCATTGAGGGGCTTGCCACCCGAGAAGGGACCTTGCATCCCTTGCAGCAAGCATGGATTGATGAAAACGTACCGCAATGTGGCTACTGTCAGTCTGGACAAATTATGCAGGCACTAGCGCTTCTTGAGAATAACCCTGCCCCCAACGACAACGACATTAATCTAGCCATGAATGCTAACTTGTGCCGCTGCGGTACCTATGATCGCATACGGAAGTCGATAAAAAGAGCGGCGAGCATCATGAGAGAGTCAAACTAATGGCCAGTATCTCACGACGCAAATTTCTTATCGCCACCGGCTGGGTGGCGGGTGGCGCAACACTTCTTTACGCGGTGCGAAACAAAGCGATTGCTGTTGCACCTACGATTATCATTCCTAACAAACAATCTGGTGCAGCTTGGCTGCAAATTCGTCCGAATGGTTCATGCTTGATGTATTTCCCTCGGGTAGACATGGGGCAGAATGCAAACACTGGCCTCGCCCAAATTGTTGCCGAGGAGTTAAACATCGAGGTGGATCAAATTGAGGGGGTACAACCGGCCACGAATGAAGTTCCACCATTGGCTGTTACCGCTGGCAGCATGTCATTAACGGCCTTTTCACGTCCGATTGCTATCGCTGCAGCCACCTTACGAGAAGATATGCGAAAACGTGCTGCGGCCAAACTGGGAAAACCGGTCACTGACATCTTAGATGATGTAGGCGGATTCCAGACAAGCGACAAACAAAAAGTCAGTTATTCGGATCTCGTTGATAAAGCCAACATCATGGTCGAGTTCGGCGAAGATAGCACACCACCCAACCTCTACTCTTTTGACGCTGGGCGCAAAAAGAAACAAGTCGGCCAAGCGATAGCGCCGTTGGATATTCGCGCCCTGGTAACCGGAGCGCCAGTCTATACGGCGGATCTAGCAATACTAGCCACTCTATACGGCCGCGTTGTGAAACCGCCTGTGCGCAACGCCCGCCTAGCCACGCTGGACACAAGTGGCGTGTCTGAAATCGAAGGCTTTGTTAAACTCGTACGACAAAAAGACTTTGTTGGTGTCGTCTGCGAAACGCCCAGCAGCCTTGACAAGGCTATGGCAAAAATCGATGTCACTTGGGAATTGGCGCAACCGATTAACCAAGATGAGATTGACCGCCTGGTTGATGTCGACGCGGAGATGGCCAAGGGCGATTTGGAGCATATGCTCCATGACGAAGACCATCGTAAAGACGCTAAATGGGCTATCGATCTACGATTCGACATTCAAAACCAGACGCATGCGGCACAGGAAGCGCGCGTGGCCATTGCCCGATTTAACGACGCAAACGCAGATCACGCATTAGAAATCTGGACCGGCACACAGGACCCTTTTGGCATCCATCGGTTTGCGTCAATGGACACGGGCCTGTCAGAGGATGAGATCGTAGTACATCCCATGCGCCTGGGGGGAAGCTTTGGTAGCCGAGAACATTATGACGTTGAAATGGATGCTGTGAGACTCGCACGCGCAGTCAATCGTCCTGTCAAAGTGCAATGGACCCGCGCAGATGAGTTCAATGCCAGCCGCTGTCGACCCGCCTCGGCACATCGTTTACGTATTGCGACAAATGAATCGGGAAACCTGTCTGATTGGTGGTATGGCTATATATCCGGGCACGTTGTTTTTGCACGCGAGCGCTTACCCGACTGGCTATTGCCTGCAGCGCGATTAGCAAAAGATGCGGGCGTGACTAAAGGCGCAATTTCTCCTTATCGCGCTCCGCACCAGCGGGTTGAGTACGCTGATGTGGATCTGCCAATTGACCTCGGCGTCTGGAGATCCTTAAACGGCGCGCCGTCGATATTTGCCATAGAATCTGCGATGGATGAGCTGGCTGTTCAACAGGGTATAGATCCTGTCGCGTTCAAGACAACACAAATGCAAGGCGCGCATCCCCGCTTACAACATTGTCTCGAGCGGGTGCAGGCAATGAGCTTGAAAAGATCATTACCCACCGACCCAGGATATGGCCGTGGCTTTGCCTGCGGTATCTATGACGAACGCTGCTTTGTTGCTGTCAGCGCCGACGTCCAGATAGACAATCGGACTAAAGAGATCAAAGTCCTGCATATGTGTTGCGCGCAGGATGTAGGCATGGCGGTAAATCCCGACCAACTGCGTGCCCAGATCGAAAGCAACTTAGTCTGGAGTATTGGCATGGCATTGCTAGAGCGTTTCGACGTCGCAGACAACAAAATTCAAAGTTCAAACTTTGATAATTATAAGATCGCTCGCATGTCTCACATGCCAAGCCTGGATATCGATATTGTCGACCAGCCCACTATCCCTCCGGCGGGCGCAGGCGAGGTCGCTTTGGTCGCCGGACCACCCGCTATTGCAAACGCTATTCGCAAAGCCACCGGTTTTCGTGCTTTGCGGCTACCCATATCATTTTCGGACATCGAATATGCTTAACGCATTGCGATTATGCCCGCGCGTTTTTTTAAAGAAAAAGTGGCAGAATGCAACATAACCCACATAGAGCCAAATCGCCCGCACATGCAGCAAAATCTTAGCACCACGAGACGCAACGTCCGTTCACACAAAGCGATTATTGATGCGACACTCAAACTACTCGGATCTTCGGGCTATGTTGATTTTTCGATTGAAAAAGTCGCACGGGAAGCCGGTGTCGGAAAACAAACGATATATCGGTGGTGGTCTTCTCGTGCCGAATTGGTACTCGAAGTCTGGCGTGATCGACTCCTGCCGCCCCTCGAACCTTATGACGGCGAAAAATCCTTAGTCAAATATCTTGAATCTTCATTGCTCTCATTTGGTCAACTGCTCGGCCGCTCTTACTGCAAGCAAGCAGCAATTTGCGTTTTGGCAGAGGCGCATCGAGACCCCGCGCTCTATTCCCGTATGGAAGAAGCCATTTATGCACCGCGCATAAAACTGATCACAGATGCCTGTCACGTGGCGCAAGTACAAGCACGACTACCTAACGACTTCGATATCGACCTCATCATAGATGCGCTATACGGCGCAATTTGGTACAAAGTTCTTATTCGTTTCGAGGAAGTAACAGAAAATTATGTTAAGAGCCTGATCGCGCAAACATTGAAAGGGAACTCGAGTGTTTACGACGCACTCGAATCGAACGCTAACGACCTCGATAAACCGGAGTCAGACACCGAATAAAAATAGTGATATGGCTCTTAAATCAGCTGCAAGCCGGAACCAGAGAACTCACACTTTTATCGAAAAAATAAGTGAGCTAGACATAAAAGTCGAACGTATTAGCCACACGGACTTATTGAATCAGTAATTATCTATCCAGCAGATGTTAACGACGCTTCATGCAAAACCTTTCACTCATCTACGCACGCACGCTAAATCACTGCATCGGTGCTGCAGGCAAACTGCCCTGGCACCTGCCTGACGACTATGATTTTTTTGATCAAACAACTCGAGGGCATGCGATCATCATGGGTCGGCGCACCTATGAAGACCATAACTCAAAACTAGATGATCGCCTAAATTTAGTCGTTAGCCGAAATGCTCACTATGAGACAGCACAGGGTGTCACCGTGGCTGGCAGCCTGGAAGCCGCAATGAACTTGGCCACGGAATTCCAAGAAGTATTCATTATTGGTGGCGTACCTTTGTTGGTAGCCGCTTTCGACAAAGCTGACCGAGTATATGAGACTCGGATAAACACGACGGTGGATGGAGACACCTTCCTGCCGGAATTTGATTTTTCAGACTTTGAAACCACAACACTTGCACACCACGCTGTTGATGAGCGACACGCATTCTCATTCGACATCTATCTCCATCAACGACATTAACCTGCAGAGTTCAATTACAGTGAAAAAGGGTATTAACCTAATCCCTAGTCGACAAGAGTTCTGGTTTATTCCTCTGGGCGGCACGGGTGAAATCGGCATGAACCTGAACCTCTATGGACACAATGGTCGATGGATTATTGTGGACTGCGGCATTACTTTCGAAGACAGGCCAGACGACAACGGCATTATGCAGTCGAGGATAGAGATGCCGCTCATTGATTTTGCCTCAGAACAACGAGACAACATTTTGGGTATTATCGCCACGCATGCCCATGAAGATCACATCGGAGCACTACCCTATCTATGGGAACACTTAGGTTGCCCCATCTATACAACACCCTTCACACGAAATGTACTGCGAGCAAAGTTTGCCAGAAACAATTGCTCCGCGCCTATCCTAGATGTTGTTGAAGGCGGCACCCTTGATCTTGGCCCCTTCAATCTGACGTTCATACCCATGACCCATTCGACGCCGGAAACGCAGGGTCTTATTATCCAAACACCCGTCGGTAAAGTTTTCCATACTGCTGACTGGAAGCTGGACGCCGATCCGGTAGTAGGTGTTCGCGTAACTCCTCAACAGTATCAAACGATGACGGACATTGACGCGGTAGTTTGTGACTCCACTAACGCGCTTAACCCGATGGGTGCAAAATCAGAGACCGAGGTGGCAGACGCGCTGCTTACCGCAGTTTCTGATGCATCACGGCGGGTTATCGTGGCATGTTTTGCAAGCAACATTGCGCGACTTCAAACACTCGGATCCATCGCCCGACAAACGCATCGGCATATCGGTCTACTGGGCTTCTCATTGAATAATATGAGTCGCTGCGCACAGGCTGCGGGCTATCTTCAAACCGATTTTAGCCCTATTGATCGTCAACACCTTGGATATCTGCCTCCTGACGAAGTGCTGGCTATCGCAACCGGCAGCCAAGGTGAACCCGGCGCGGCACTGCATCGGCTTAGCACCGATAGCCATCCGGATGTAAATCTTCAGGCAGGTGACCAGGTTATTTTTTCTGCGAAAACCATTCCCGGTAACGAGCAAGGGGTAGAGCAACTCATCAATCGCTTTGAGCGGATGGGTGTCACCGTCTTTCAGGCAGATACCAGCAATCTGACCCTACACGCTTCCGGTCATGGTGGTGAACCTGAACTCACAAACATGTACGAATGGATTGCACCCAGCGCGGTGATTCCCGTTCACGGCGAACCGGAACACCTCACCGCAAATGCAAATATAGCGGCCGCAGCGGGAGTAGAAAAGCAACTCGTCGGCCGTAATGGTGATCTCTACGACCTGGTTAATCTGACAATCAGGCCGAATGCTGTTCCGGTGGGCCGGATGACGCTGGATGCTTACGGGCAGTTAATGCCCAGCTAAGTCTAACAATCGACACAAACCGGCAGCCCAATAAGCAGGGCTATCGCCAAGTCATTTGCCGCCGAAACGATCGCGTCCTTGAGCCTGCTGAAAAATAGTTGAATTAACGGTTGTTACACCTGATAAGTTTTACTGTGACTCCATTTATTCTTGTGTATCGCGCGGCGTCATGGCTATATGTGACATTAAAAAGAATTGGAGGCCATCGTTGAGTAAGAAAGTCACGTTTGTCGGTAGTCGCAGCCCGAATGCTGTAGAAGCTTTGGCCATGTTATCTGAGAAGTATGAAGCGGTAGATCTAGATGACGCCGAGATCATTGTTGCACTGGGTGGTGATGGATACATGCTTGAGGCCATACATCGCAACATGAAGCGCGATCTGCCTATTTATGGCATGAACAGAGGAACGGTTGGATTTTTGCTCAATTCTTTCGAGACCGATGATCTGATGGAACGCCTCGAGAAGGCGCAGCAGGTTACCATCACACCGCTTCACATGAAGGTAACAACTGATTCGGGTATCGAACAGGAAGCTTATGCCTTCAATGAAGTATCTCTGCTACGACAAACACGTCAGGCAGCCAACCTGCGTGTAACCATTGATGGCAAAACGCGTATCGAAACGCTGATGTGCGATGGCTGTTTGGTCGCGACGCCGGCTGGCAGCACCGCTTACAACCTGTCTGCTCACGGCCCAATACTCCCTATCGGGTCAGACGTTCTTGCCCTCACGCCTATCAGTGCTTTTCGACCCCGGCGTTGGCAAGGTGCTGTTTTACCAAAAGATGCAAAAATTCATCTCACGGTACTTGATGAACACAAAAGGCCGGTCAGCGCTGTGGCAGATGCGCATGAAGTTCGCAACGTCGCGGAAGTTGAAATTAGCATTGCACCAAAAAGGGCGGTGACGTTACTTTTTGACCCGGATCATAATCTCGAAGAACGCATTCTTAACGAGCAATTCACACCCTAGAGCACAAACAACACACAAACAAAGAAACGTCTCGCTAGGGAAGTTTCATCATCTCAGGTTCATGACCCTGCGAGCGCAGCCAGTCGCGCAATGCGTATCCAGTACCCGTCGGCCATGCAACACAGTCTTCTGGCGACATTAACTTGAAGGCATCAAGCTCCTCGTTCAGCGAAATTGTTCCGGTCGCTCGAACGTGGTATCCAATGATCACTTGGTTCATACGCTCAAATGGGTAAACGCCGATTAATGATGCTGGGCTTGCATCAAGGTCCAGCTCTTCCTTGACTTCTCGCACAGCGCAATCCGCTGGCGCTTCTGCGTGGTCAACAAAACCGGTAATCACGCCATAGAAATCACCCCGCCACGACCGATTATGCGCGAGCACAATTTTGCCATCGAATTCAACGACAACAGCCGCGACCGGTGTGGGGTTATCGTAGTTAACAAAACCACAACTGGCCGCGCACTCAATGCGCGCCTTAATCTTCTCTATCAACGGCGAAGCGCACATGGGACAGAACTTATATTTTTTCACAAATTAGACTCACTAAAGGATTCAGAGATCGGAGAGAAAAAGAAGGAAGTCGACGTAAAATTTACAGCATCGATAACATAACAATGACTCGCGCAAGAGTGACTTTATTGACTCAGCGCAAAGATAACTGCTTTTGTAAATCTTACCCCGACCTCAATTCATCTAGAGATCAAGCGGACGGTAATAATCTTTTCCAGCACTTACGTATTCACCCATGAGTGTCCTGAACGTCTCACCTGCAGAACCCTCTTCAGTTAGCGTCAAATTCTGACGAATAAAGTTAACGCTATCCGGGTTCAGTTCGCTCGCCATCTGCCAATACTTGCTGGCGCTCTTTTCATCGCCATGAAGTCGAAACAGATTACCCAATCGAAATGCGGCATCAGCTTTCTGTTGGTCACTTGAGTGCTGGCGAATATTGCCCACGACTTTTTCACTCGACTGAACATGCTTGCTATTAGCACCGTTTGCGATCCAATCCTTAAGCGCAGGCTCGTAGACATCGGTTCCGAAGGTAATGCCTTCGTCACCCTCACCAAAAGCGTGAATCTGAGAGTAAGTTCCTTCATCAATACGAACAATCTGGCCTTGCTCATCAACCCACGCCGCAGAAGGCACATTAACGAAATTAAAGGCGCTGCTGATGATGTGGTTTTCATCAACAACTTGGATGTAAGTCGGATTCGCCGCATCAAAAATTGGACCTGCTACAGCTTCGCCGCCGGTATCTTCCGCTGCACAAATAATAACAAAATCAGGATCGTTTATTTCTTCATATATACGTTGCCACACGGGCACGTCAAGAAAGCATCCTCACCATGAGGACCAGGTGACAATAAGTGCTTTTTTACCTTTTAGATCAGCCATTCTAATGACATTGCCTGCTCGGTCCGTGACTTCAAAATCCGGCACTTGCGCATTCAGCATCATGTTCTCTCGCTTGGCGGGAATCTCCGCAAAACTCCAAACGCCTGCTTCAGCATCCACAACGTAGGGTTGATCAAGCAACTCAGCAAACGCGGTGAGATCAAACCACGCCTGACCTTCTTGCTGAACGAGCAATTTTTCACCCAAAGGTATACAGAGATCCAAGTAACATGCACCTTCTGGCTTTATTTCAAAACCATTAATTCGGGTCAAATCCTCTGGCTTAATCAATAAGCCGGCTCCCGCTCCTGTTGATTCAAGTCTGATAGTTTTTCCCTGGTACAACACCGTTGTGCTCCCCGGGGGGTGAATTTCTTTCGCTTCAAACGGATTTCGAAGCTCAGGATAAGCCATAAAGGCTGCAGCCATCTCAGTTCTCCTTCAAGGTTGGATTACCCCAATATTACTTTATCCCGGGCGACGTGTCTCTCCACGATAAACAGCGGGCATCATGCTGAACCAATGTTTGAATCATCGTTTAAAAATCGTCAAAAATTTGCAAACGGCTTATTTCACTTCGACACTGATCGGTTGCTATTTGATGCACACCCTCGTTAGATGGTGCTCAATGACGCTAATGTGGCCTTATTTACCTCAGCCACATGTCTCGGGCACTGCGTAACCTTTTTCACATCAAACCAGAATGGGAAGATACGCTATGAACTCAAACCGACCTTTGTCGAGTGAAGCGCTCCTCAAGCAGATGGTAAAGTCGCCAAAAATCGCAATGCCAACCCTTATGTTAGGCATCGGACTTCTCGTCGGAATGGGTACAACTTGGTATTACGCCCTGCAGGGCGCGTTGCCAATGTGGACGGGCTGCCTGATCAACGGTTTCTTTGCCTATGGCATGTTCAGCGTTGCTCATGATGGGTTACACAGAGCCATCTCAAGCAATTCATTCGTCAATGAACTGGTTGGCGGCATCGGGCTTCTTTTTCTTGCCCCCTATGCACCCATGCAGGTGACCCGGTGGATTCACATGCAACATCATCGATTCACTAACGAAAAAATCGACCCCGACCGTTATACCCACGACTCGCCCATCTGGCAGATGCCTATTCGATGGTCAAACTTCGACTTGTACTACTTTATCTATTTCCTTCGAAATGGCGGCGAAGTCCGTGATAAACATCTCTTGCTCGTTGTCGGCTTCGTCGCAGCAATCTTTGCGGTCATTGGCATCGCAACATTCGCCGGACTTGGCTACGAGATTGTGATGCTGTGGTTGATACCAACACGCATCGCTTTATTTCTGGTATCTCTGGTGTTTGTCTATTTGCCTCACTACCCTGGCGTTGTAACCCACCAAGAGGATCCCTTTTTGGCTTCCACGATGCGCATGGGCTGGGAGTGGCTATTGACGCCACTTCTCGTGTACCAGAATTACCACTTAATTCACCACCTATACCCAACGGTGCCATTCTACAAAATACACGACGTGTGGTATTTGAAATACGATGAGCTTAGCACGGGCAATGTTAGCTACCAGAGCGCGTTTGGGATAACGCCAGAAAACATCGCATCGCACTCGCCTAAACTTTGATCGAAATAAATCTAGCGAGAATTAATCCCTTAAATAGGCGAGCAACTCGTTTTCAACCTAACAACTTTGTTACGGCAACACCGATAAAGGTACCGACGGAATAACCAAGAATTCCCGTCAACATGCCTGGTGTCACCAGGTCCTTCCAACCTTGACCTGCAGCCAGCGCTGCGGCGGTTGCCGGCCCGAGGATGCAAGCATTTGCAGCGACCATCAGCTCGGCAAGGTCGAGCCTCAGCACTCTGCCGACAACCAATATCAGCACAAAAAACATCGCCACCGCGAGACAAATCAACACGACATAGGGAAGCGCTACACCTGCTATCGTCGCGATATCAGCGCCGGCTCCGATGGTGACAAAAAACATGTACATGAAAAAAGTCCCAACCTCAAACTCCGAGTTAAAGCGCTTAACAAGCGGTTTCATGAAGTTGGCTACCAACAACGCCAGTATAGTAATAATGAGAATGGAGTAACTTTCCTGCCCCAGTTTTGCGGAGATCAAATCGGCAAGCGCACAGATAATAAAACTGATGGCCATGGCCGCGGCGAGTCCTGCGACATCAAACGGTTTGGCTGCAGTGGTCTCCTGTTGACCCGCTTCGGTGCCTAGGTTAGCGCCTGCTTCTGAGTAGTAGCGAGAGGGCATGAGCCGACGTACAAAAGCGAGCGCTGGCATAACCATCAGCAAGATCAGAAATAAAACGGCGCCAATCGTATCTGCTGTTAGTGCGGCGACATAATGATTCGGGTCATCAAGTTGTACCGCCTGAGCCGTCGCAACGAAGTTGAGAGAGCCACCGATATAACTCCCCGCCAATGTACCTGCCACCTTCGATTCATACTTTCCAAAATCAAACGCCAGCGTCAATACGATAATTGACACAGCAATCACCAGCGCCGAGGCAATAAAGGCCTTTAGCATAGGCCCCACCTCAGCGAATACCTGCTTTAGATCCGCACGAAACAACAACATAGGAATAGCAAGAGGTACAAGCATCGAGCCCACGACACCATAAGCGTCTGCACTGTGGGGAATGATTTGGATATTGGACAGCAAGACACCGAGACATAGAATAATGAGAACGCCAGATGCTTTCCGACCAATCGCAGTTGTCTCAACCCAGAATCCGAACGCCGCTAAACCTGTCAGAATACCGGCTATTTGTAGTGTTTCATTTGGAGAGATCAAGCTCATGTTTGTTTCCCGGTTATTGTTAAAAAATCTGGTGTGAAGTAGTCAGCATCTTCAATTAAATCAGCGATAAAACTAACAGCCCTACCCTGATTAATTCTACAAGAACTTTCCGCCGCACCCTTTTTCATCGAATTTCCCTACCATTTGAGTCGTCTGGGTGCTGAATTTTGCAACCTTGCTGTGGCTTTCAGCCATGAGCAAGTTAATCGTTACTGATCCCGATTTGAGCGCGAAACATCCATATGATGAAGGGCACGTTAGACTAACTATGGCATTGCTTTAACTATTTCTAAAATTTCTGTAGGCAATAAAACACAATAAGTCATTCATAGAAAGTAACAAGGAGAACCTGCCAATCGGCAGACTGGAGGGCGAGTATCGTTTCGTAAAAACGCGCCTGTACTATTGATTAAGGTGTAACTCTGATGCTTACTTATCAGCATCTCCAACATTCAAACAGAGTAAACATGAAAGTACTGGTCATAGGCGCAAATGGCGTTACCGCAACTCATGTCATCAAACAGTTAGCTGAAAGCAACCATGACCCGGTCGCCATGATCAGAGACCCCTTGCATCGAGAGAAGTTTGACAAGTTAGGCGTCCCCACTGTTCTGGCAGATCTTGAATACCCTATCGATCATGCGGTGCGAGGCTGCGATGCTATTATCTTTGCCGCAGGCTCCGGCGGCAAAACAGGCAAAGACAAGACCGTGCTGATTGATCATATTGGTGCTATTCGTTCCATGGTCGCCGCACAGGTCAATAATGTTCAACGGTATATCATGCTTAGTTCAATCAACAACGATGTAAATAGTCAGTCACCCATTGCACACTACCATCGCGCGAAAGCACACGCAGATAATTTCCTTATCGAGACAGACCTTGATTACACAATCGTTTGCCCGGGTAGATTAACAGACGATGCAGGCTCAGGACTTGTCTCGGTTACAGAGCGCCTGTCAGGCAGCGGGATGTCGTCTCGAGAAAACGTCGCGTTGACACTCGTTGCTTGTCTGGATAACCACAACACTATCGGCAAGGCATTCAGCCTGCTTGAAGGCGACACGACAGTAAATGAGGCCCTACATGCGCTTTGATCAACGGGCAACTAAGACCTCATTTCCATGAGCAACAAGAGAGTTGCGCTAATCGGTTCATTCCTCGAGAGCAACCGATATTCTTCAGTCGTCAACCGAGAGAGATTTCACGTGACTCGCGGTGATAGTATCGTTGATGACGCGCGTTCTGAGTCGCCAAAGCTTTTAAAGGAAGGACAAGGGTTTTTCGCGGCAATGGACGCTTTCGGTGCCTGGCAACCTGTGTCTGTCGCAATGATCATAGGTGGCGCAGGCGGATCAGCAGAACACAAATTTATTCAGGAAGAAACCGCCAACATATACTCGTCGCTTTTAGCTTCATCGCCAGTGGATGCTGTCTATATCCTTAACCATGGGGCAATGATCACAACTGACGATGAAGACCCCGACGGCACACTCTATGAAACCGTCAGACGTGCCGTCGGTGCTCAAACGCCGATCGTCGCTACCGTCGACTTGCATGCAAATATATCGCAAAAGATGGTAGATAATGCTGACATCATCGTCTCTTACATCACTGACCCACACATAGACCAATTCGAACGAGGCCAGGAAGCGGCAGAGTTAGTTCAACAAATGCTAGATGGGTTACAACCAAAAGTGAGCAACATTCGTGTACCCATTGTAGCTCCTAACGTCAGCTTGCTCACCGACCACGGTCCTTACGGAGACTTGATCGATTTCGGGCAAAGCAAGTTAAGCCATGAAATCCTGAATGTGTCCGTGGTCGCTGGATTTGCCTATAGCGACACTTCTACCAACGGGCTTCATATCATCGTCACTGCCAGAAACAACCAAGAAGCGGCCGATCAACTCTGCTTCACGCTAGCAAAAAAAGCCTGGTCTATGCGCCAAAGATTTTTGTGGCACCTTGTTCCTATTGAATCAGCAATAAAACGAGCGGTGAATGTTGGGCATGACGCGAAAAAAGCGCCAATACTTCTTGCAGATTTAGGCGACAATGTCGGTGCTGGTGGGCCGGGCAACACTTTATGGCTGTTAGAAGCATTAATCAAAGCAAAAGCCAAAAACGTGGTCATAGGCAGCTTCTTTGATCCACTTCTCGTTGAAAAAGCAACCACTACCGGAATCGGAAAACCGTTTCAGGCGACGTTCAAAGGTGACACTTGGGATCGTGAGAATCCGCAGTTGGTTGTTGACAGAGTCACCGTTCACCAATTGCACTCTGGCAAGTTTTATATCAAGTCTGGTCCGCTGAAGGGCATGCTCGTCAACGCAGGACCCGTTTGTTTACTGCAAGTGGAGGACATCAGCGTGCTTGTCACAAGCCGCAGACCGATTGTTTGGCCAGACCCTTCATACCTTGAGGCACTCGGGATTGAAATGAGTACTATTCGAACACTGGTACTGAAATGTCGTTCGAACTATCGCGCAGTTTTCGATAAATATTTTGGGGCAGAAAATATGATTGAGGTAGATACACCGGGGCGAACATCTCCAGTACTTACCCGTCACGATTTCAAATTTATTCCGAGACCATCTTATCCGCTAGATACAGATTTCGAATGGCACCCAGAACTGAACCTAGATTAAGATATGAGTACCACCCTCATGCGGAAACCTTGCGAGTTTCCTGATAGACCGTCGATGAACCCAGCGTATCCCTAGCTCAGCTCCTAAAGTCAGAACTCGCACAGAAAACATCCGAAGCTTTCAGACTAGGCTGTTTTCTAGCACATTGCTGACAGCCGAGGATAACTCTCTCGAGCCCCCAGAGAAGAAGTGGTCTGCGCCAGCAATGATTCTGGCGTCTACATTGGCCCACTCACTAAACGCCTGCTCGTCGACATAATCATCGCGATCACCGGCTATCGCAAAGACAGGGCAAGGTAGAGATTCAAAAACAGAAAAATGCATGCGGCCAACGGGAGGAGCGACAAGTAATACCCCAGCCAACTGATCTGAACGATATCTGCTCAAGCCCTGCCACACGACATTTGCCCCAAAGGAGTAACCCACTAACCAAAGTTTCTGCTTGGGCCGTTTATTTTCCAACCAACTCACAACGGTATTAAGGTCTTCGATCTCACCCACACCCTTATCGTGCTCACCATCACTACTGCCTACGCCGCGAAAGTTAAAGCGAAGACAATTGATGCTGCATTCATTAAATGCTGAGGACACTAATTGAAGAACGCCATCGTGCATTGAACCACCCATTAGCGGGTGAGGATGACAAAGAACAGCTGAGCCAATCGCATCTTGCGTTTCGTCCCACTGCGCCTCTATGTTGCCTGCCGACCCTTCGATAAACATCACTTGCTCCAATCTTATTTCTCTGACGGGTCCAGCCTAAGCAGCACAAAAGGTGGCCTCTCAACATCACCTTCCTTTACCGCCTTCCAATAATCATATTTATTGGCTAGCGCAGAGAACGCTTCTTCAAATTCGTCTTCATCTACGATCAAATGCACTGATCTCGGATAGAGTTTGCCTCCTATCCTGATCAGCACTTCAGGATTTTTTGCAACAATACGATTCCAGTATTTTCCCTCTGGAAACGCCGCCGGCTCACTGTATATCGAAGGCATGAAAAGCTTTTCACCGGTAGTCGCTGCAACAACAGTAATGGAGAATGGTATACCGTACCAAGGATGAGTCTGAAGAAAGACCTCCCTTTGCTCGTTACTAAATGTCCAATCAGTGATTTCAGCGGTAACTAGCTCGCCAGATAACCACATACCAGGCGTACGATCTACCGGCTCACAAGCCGATAGAAGACACGCAAACAGCACAACCAATAGCATCTTGTTCATTGAACAGATCTCTCTTAGCATGAGCCGAATATACTAGCACAGTGCGCTTTCAGCACTATGCAGACGTCTTCGAGTGCTCGCTTAAGTCTGGCAGCATTCGATAATTCAGCAACGCGACAATCATCACTAAACCCACAGCCGCCAAGCGCCCAGCGATACTCGGATAGATTAATATCACAATGGACAGGCCCGCTAGCCCAAGCTGCCACTTGCCTACCTGAGTAAACAGAAAACGCGTCGTCACCATGGCGATAGCCACGATCAGTGCAAGGGTTACCAGCCCGGCCAACAACACATCGGGCCAACTGTTCTGTCCCGTTAGTAACAGCGGTGAGTAAGCCATCATCAGCGGAATCACAAAAAGCCCCGACGCGAGACGGAATGCCTCTACCGCTGAACGCATAGGCTGCGCGCCTGCAATACCTGCACCGGCAAAAGCCGCCAGCGCAATCGGAGGCGTGACATTTGAAGTCTGGGATAGCCAAAAGATAATCATATGCGCGGTGATCAACGTTAGCCCAAGTTCCTGTAGCGCAGGCCCAGTCATCACCGCCAGCACAATATAAGCCGCCGTCGCCGGCAGCCCCATACCCAATACCAGTGCGGCAATTGAAATGAGTATCAATGCCAACCAAAGTTGTCCATTCGACATACCAACCACGGATTCAGTGAACTGCAAGCCAACCCCGGTTTGTCCTATCGTGCCAACCACGATGCCTGCAACCGCACAGGCAATCGTTATTGGTATCGCGAGTATGGCTCCCTGGTGCAGCGCATCAATGAGCAATTGTAAATTCACTCGGGTGTGAGATCGGAGCAGGCTTGCTGCAATCACCGCAGCGCAACCACTGACGCCGACAAGTACCGGGGAATAATTCTGGACCAACAATGCGGTGATAATCACGAGAGGCAATAAGAAATGAACGCCATCTTTGATGACCTGCCAGGCACCGGAGGCAACGTTCATGCCCTGAATGCCTGACTTAACCGCCAGAATATGAACGTAGAGCAAGACGGAGCCAAAGTAGAGTAATGCCGGAACAAGGGACATCCATACGATGTCTGCGTAAGCTGTCCTCGTAAACTCTGCCATGACAAAAGCACCCGCACCCATAATCGGCGGCATAATTTGACCACCGGTTGAAGCGCCTGCCTCAATCCCAGCCGCCTGCTCTGGCTTAAAACCCAACTGTTTCATCATCGGGATGGTTAGCGACCCTGTGGTCACTGTATTCGCAATCGCGCTACCAGAAATTGATCCCATCGCGGCGGATGCAATCACACTGGCCTTGGCTGGTCCACCGCGATACTTCCCAGCAACGGCAAAAGACAGGTCGATCATAAATTTGCCTGCACCGGTCACCTGCAGAAAAGCGCCAAACAGTACAAAACTAAAAACAGCACCCGCTGCGATCCCGATAGGGGCTCCAAATAATCCAGCATTACTATAAACGTGAAAACGAACCAGTCGCTCAAAACTAAAACCACGAGAAGCGAGCACATCGGGTAACAGATTGCCGAAGGCACCATACAAAATAAACACTAACCCTACGACTAGCATGACGGGCCCCACGGCACGCCGAGCTATCTCAAGCGTTGCCGCAACGATGATAATGCCCGACGCAAAATCAAACCCGTCGAGACCATAAAGCAAATGATCGAGTCCTTGGTAGTCGAACTGCAACACTCGTACAGTCGCCGCCAGCACTAGAGGTATCGCTAGATAATCAATAAACCTTGCTGAATTTAGTGGGTAAACAAGAAAACCAAGACACAGCACCCATGCCAGGTGTACGGGTCTAAAATAGGTTGCCGGCTGCAGACCCAACACTTCTTCAAAGGGGATGACGCCAGGCGCAAAGAAACCCGCCAAAGGTTGCCAAATCTGATAAAGCGAGAGTGTAACGGCAAGCGCCACCGTACTTGTGACCAAGATCTTTTTCATCACCCAGCGCCACAGGCCACGCCTGTGTCCTCTAGGTATTCCAACGTCCCGTTATGCAACGGCACAGCACTCAGTTTCCTGATATTATCAACCGTCATCGATTTTGCTACCGCGGAAATTTTTAGCAGGGACTCCCTATGCGCATAAATCGTACAGGTGAGCGCTCGAGCAACATCGTTTGGCATATCTTCATGTACCACTACAACGCTCCATATTCCCAGTGCTTGTACGTCACTATCAACGCCGTTATAAGTTAATGCGGGTATGTCGGTGCGACTGTAAGCTGGATGGTCCTGATTCAGTTTCACTAGCTCATCGGTCGTCAATGGTATTAATTTCAAATTGCGGGTGACCGACAGTTCAGTCACTGCCGCAATACCAAGGCCTCCGACCACAAATCCCGCATCGATAGTCCCATCCTTTAACGCGCTCGTTGTCTCAGCGAAATTAAGATAGACTGGGGCAATATCATCTACACCAAGTGATGTCAGCACATTATTAGCGGCCACGGCGGTACCTGAACCCGCAGCGCCCAGGGCGACACGCTTGCCGCCAAGTGATGCGACGCTGTCGAATTCAGATTCTGCAAGCGACAAGATATGCACAATGTTCGGGTAGGCAGTGAACAAGACGCGGAGCGGCAGAGGCTCTGGAAAGCGACCCCCACCGACGTAGGCTGACGTGACGACATCAGCCATGGCTATGCCCATTTCGCTCTCTTTTCTAGCAACCTGAATCACATTGATCACCGAACCACCGGTGACTTCGGCTTTAACATTGATGTTGTTCAGTCTTGCTGACCAAATAGAGGCCATACCCCCGCCATAAGGGTAGTAAAGGCCAGCCGTACCACCTGTCGCGACGGAATAGGTACTCCGATTGTCGTCACAGCCGGCAAGCAAGCCCAACAGTAGTATCACCAAAAATATTTTAGGCATGATTGATTGCAGGCTTGTTGGCTTCAAGGTCGTGACTCGGGAATCAAACGCACTGGCAATTCCAACAGACCTCGGGCTGAAAGCCCTGGCTTATAGCGCGCCTGATCAGTATCACACTGAATATCCTTCGTACGATCTAACAACGTTTTAAAGATAATCTCCATATCCAGACGCGCCAAATTGTTACCTAGACAAAGGTGGGCTCCGCGACCGAATGCAATATGGCGATTCGGGGCGCGCTCAATCTCAAACTTATCAGCATTGGGGAATTGCGCCGGATCTCTGTTTGCGGATCCGTAAAGCAAGCCAAACTTGGTTCCCTTCGGATAAGTTCGGCCCATCACCTCGACCGGTTCGCTCGCATAGCGATGAAAGAATGGCAACGGAGAGTCATACCTAAACATTTCATGTATGGCCGTTCCGGTTAGCTCTGGTGCCGATCTCAACTTCTTGTGTTGATCCGGGTGCGAGAGCAACGCCAGCAGCCCTGTTCCCAAAACGTCTATTGTCGAACCGTGTCCGCCTGCAAGTATTAACAAACTTAACGAAATCAACTCTGTTTCATCAAGCTCACCGGCGTTCTTTGCCGCGATAAGAACTGAAAGCAAATCATCCTGTGGATTATTCTCTCGCGCTGCAATCAGTCTAACAAGATAGTCTTTGAACTCCGTGGTTGCTGATTCCGCTAGCTGCTTGTTAACTTCTGTTCTGTCAGCATCAAAGTACTGAACAATGTTCTCAGACCAAATACGTAATTGCGGACAGTCCTCGTCAGGGACACCGAGTATATTGCCAATAATATGACCTGGCACGTGCGCGGCGAGTTCTGCGACAAAATCAATATCCCGTTTCTCAAGTAAGGGAGTCAGCAAACGATCGACATATTGCTGAATCATGTTGCGATGTTTCTCGACGAACTGGCGAGAGAACTCACGCAACACCAACATCCGTAGTCGACGATGATGACGACCATCCTGTTCCAGCATACTCAGTTGAACAAGCTGTTCATGATTTGGCATGTCATGAAAATTCGCCAACTTTTGTTCCTGGAGCACAAACTCTTCAGGCATCACCGCTGCCAATGAGCGAACCATCGCGCCTTGTCTGGCGACTGCTTCGACATCCTTATATCGTGAAAGCAGGTGTACGTTCATGTCTTCAAAATAATATGGTGCTTTTAGTGCTCGTAGGCGCGCGTAAACTTCATAAGGGTTACTGGCAAACGCAGGCGTGAGAGGTTGAAACATGATGTAAGTATCTGTCGCTATGTTGCTGTCTAGAATATCTCCAAGCATGCAAGACATCCACCATCACTGATAATAAGCCAACTTTGTCTTGCCAACATCTATAGTCCGCACTCAACATGTCGTAAACTGTCGACACGTGAATACAATTTTCCACAGGAAATAAACATGTCAGTAACACCTCTCGGAGTCACCTTTGGCAGTCTCGCGGTACTAGGCCCCGCCGCGGCAACAGATATCGCCATTAGCGCACAGAATATGGGCTATAGCTCCTTCTGGACCGTAGAAGCTACCGGCACCGACGCTATGTCTCTGCTTGGGGCGGCCTCGCAGGCTGCACCAAAACTGGATATGGGTACCGGCATTATTCCGGTGCAGTTGCGCGCACCAACGCTGACCGCCATGACCGCCGCCACACTGCAGGCGCTCACTCCTGACGCAGATATTTTGTTGGGTCTCGGGGTTTCAGCGCCAGGCATACTTCGCGCCCACGGCGTCGAAGCAACCAACAGGCCGATAGGGCTGATGCGCGAATACGTTGCACTGCTGCGTGAATGTCTGTCCGGTGAGTCGGTGACCTTCGAAGGCGATTTCTATCAAGTGAAAAGGTTCAGATTGGGTATGCGGTTAGGAGATCGAAAACCGAAAATCATCATGGCTGCGCTGAACCCGCAGATGCTGAAGCTCGCAGGCGAAATAGCCGACGGCGTGTTACTCAATTATCTGCCGGCATCTCATGTCGGTGCATCAGTCGAGCAGGTCCGCAAAGGCGGTGATGCAACCATCTACGCCTACGTTCATGCCGCCGTGGGTAGTCTAGAAGAACGGGCCAACTCCGCACGCAGGGACTTGTTCAACTACGCGATGGCAGACGGTTATGCACGGATGTTCAAAGAGGCAGGATTCGAAGCTGAGGTTAACGAACTACGTCAGAAACAGTCAGAAAAAGATCGCGAAGGTGCTGTTGCTGCGATATCGGAACGTATGATCCAAGCGATTGATTTTATAGGCTCCGAAACAGCGGTCACGGACTTTGTGAAGACTTACATAGATGCCGGTGTTGAACATCCAATTTTGATGCCAATGCCGTGGGGAGAAGATAGGCGAGCCGTCACTGACGCTACGATGAGAGCAGCCATTGAGGCGGTAAAATGAACGAGAAACCGAGTTCGCCACAAAAGCCTAAAGGCTGGGATGAGCGATACGCGACTGAAGACTACCTCTTTGGCACTGATCCTAACGACTTCCTCAAGTCTGTCGCTGAGAAGATACCAGCAGCATCCAACGTGTTGTGTCTCGCCGATGGTGAAGGTCGCAATGGTGTTTTTCTGGCCAGCCTAGGTCACAGCGTGACAAGTGTCGACATGTCTCAAGTTGGTCTTCAAAAAGCTCAGCAGCTCGCAGGAAAAAACGATGTTCCTCTGACAACAATTCACGCCGACCTGACTGAATACGACCTCGGTGCAAACAGCTGGGACTGCATTGTCTCGATCTTCTTCCACATACCAAAAAATCTACAAGACATCATCTACCCTAGGCTGCTCAAATCTCTGAGGCCTGGCGGCCATCTGATCATAGAATCTTATACACCAAGGCAACTGACATTTAATACCGGCGGCCCACCTTTGGCCGAATACATGTTAACAATGGACCTGATCAATTCGGCTTTCGAGGACCTGTTGTTCCTCCATGCTGCAGAGCTAGATCGTCAGGTTATTGAGGGTGCCGGTCACACTGGCCAGGCTGCCGTCTTGCAATTGCTCGCGCAAAAACCGGCTTAGGTCAGTTATTCAATCCCCTGACCGCCTAGCCACATACCTCCGGCATTCGTCGTTTCAATATTCAACTGCCCCGCAAGTCCGGCGTCGCGATGATGGTGAATCGCCTGATATTCCTCTGACTGCATCATATCTATCATCGCTTGTCTGCTGGGATACATTGCAATCGCAACCATATCCCACAAATCCTCGACCTCGCCAAGCATCAGGCGCTCAACTTTTGCGTTAAACATTCCGCCGCCGCCCAGCTTGATCAAAATCTTTGACACCTCAGCACTATAACGTGCATAGGCTTGCGCCCCGGTAAGGTCTGTTTCACTGCCATCTTCATATTCAGCTTTATCCTTGAACTTCAGCAGATTTAGCATGTAGATTGGGCCTTCTGCGCCCGGCTCAAAGAACCCCTTTATCTGCTCCTCAGACGGACTGACCTTGTTAATAACCTCCATTAAGCGACTCCTTCTTTCCAAGTGAGACTGTCAGTATATAGACTTATTTAATGTACATCATTACAATTAGCAAAACTTTCGAGGCACCGAAAATGATTATTAGACGTCTATCCATTGGCCTGGCCGGCACAGCACTTCTGATACTCGTCGCTTGGATTTTTCGCATTGAAATCACGCTCACAGCGATCTCAATCATGAGCGATCAGCGCACACCCGTAGGTGAACATCAGGAGGTTATTTGGGAAACGGGCAAAGTGGTCTCGCAAAAGAGATCAGATAAACCCAACATCGTGCTCATAGTGGCGGACGATCTTGGATGGAACGACCTCACTTTTAATGGTGGAGGTGTCGCTCAAGGCACCGTGCCCACCCCCAATATAGATTCTATTGCACAGTCAGGTATTAACTTCACTAACGGCTATGCCGGGCAGGGAACCTGCGCGCCTTCCCGCGCGATGATGATGACCGGACGATACGGCTCACGTTTCGGCTTTGAGTTCACCCCAACGCCGGCGGGAATGCCAACAGCAATCGGGCTGATGTCAGCAGCCTCGGATAAGCCTCCGACAATCTTAAACGAAGATGCCAAAACCATTCCCTACGATGAAATGGGCTTACCCGCCAGCGAAGTCACTATTGCGGAAGAGCTGAAGGCTCACGGATACTACACAGCACACATTGGTAAATGGCACCTTGGCCGAAAGAACGGCATGGCACCACAAGATCAGGGATTTGATCAGAGCTTACTCATGCACTCGGGACTATATGCCGCGGAAGACGACCCTAACGTCGTCAACTCAAAGCTTTCTTACGACCCCATTGATCGCTTCCTATGGGCGGGTATGAAATACGCGGCAAGCTATAACGGCAGCGCAGCTTTTGAGCCAGACGGATATCTTACTGACTACTATACTAACGAAGCTGTTAAGGTGATTGAAAATAACGCTAATCGCCCATTTTTTCTTTTCCTTGCACACTGGGCACCACACACGCCCCTACAATCGGCAAAACAGGACTATGACGCCCTGACACACATTTCTGATCATACTGAACGCGTCTATGCAGGCATGGTCAGGGGGCTTGACCGCGGGGTTGGTCGAGTACTGACAGCAATAAAAGACAACGGGCTTGAAGACAATACGATTGTGATATTTACCTCTGATAATGGTGGCGCGGGTTATGTCGGCATTTCAGATCTTAACAAGCCGTTTCGTGGCTGGAAGATCACAAACTTTGAGGGCGGTATTCACGTGCCTTACTTCATCAAGTGGCCCGCGCAAATACCAGCGGGGCAAAACTTCGACGAACCAGTGCACCATTTTGACATTTACGCCACAGCTGCAGACGCCGCAGGCATCCGGTTAAACCCAGAGCACAAGCTTGACGGTGTGAGCCTCATGCCTTATGCGCGAGCAGGTAAAATACAGGCGAAACCGCACGATACGCTCTTCTGGCGTGCAGGCAAGTATCGAACCGTCAGACACCATAACTGGAAGATGGCGACCGACCCGCTCATTGGAAACACTTGGCTATTCAATCTCGCCTCAGACCCGGGCGAATCAAACAATGTCGCAAAGGAAAACCCCGAGGTAGTTGCGAAAATGATGGCATTGCTTGCAGCACATAACGCGGAAATGGTACCTCCCCTTTGGGACACTGTCGGCGCCAGCTCCATTAATGTCGACAAACACTTGAGACAGGAATTAAACCCCGAGGAAGACACTTTTATTTACTGGAGCAATTAGTCCGAACCAAGGCAGCATTATTATTCATTGCAGCCAAGCATCGCTATCGCGCCATTGGCGCGCGAAGCAACTTACCGGGGTTCATGATTCCTGCAGGGTCGAACACTTTTTTTAAACCTTGCATCAAAGCAAGTTCTTCTCGGCTTCTGGAGTAATGCAGCTGTTCTCTCTTGAGCAACCCAACCCCATGCTCTGCCGAAACACTACCGTCGAAGTCTGCCACAATCCCCAGCACTTCTTCACTGACCTGTTCGCATTGGGCTTTAAATTCCGCAACCGCCAGCGAGGCAGGTTTCAAAATATTGAGGTGCAGGTTGCCATCGCCAATATGTCCAAACCAGACGATTTCAAAGCCAGGATATCGCTCGCCGACACACGCTTCTGCCGCCGCTAAAAATTGGGGAACGTCACTGACACGAACCGACAGATCATTCTTGTAGGGCGTAAACGGCGTTATGGACTCTGATATCCCCTCTCGGTACTGCCAAAGTTGCGCCCTTTGCGCTTCGCTTGCGCCAAGCACACCATCGATCACCCAACCTTTCGCAACACAGTCTTCAAAGGCCTCATGAATCTGTTCAGATGTTTCGCATTCCAGCAGCACATAATAGGCTGATGATGTTTGCACAGGCTTCGCCAGCGAACGATGTTTGCAAACATGCTTCAGCGCGATGTCCGAGAAAAATTCAAACGCCGTCAGTTTGACTTTTTCCTGAAACGCGGACAGCACTGATATCGTATCCTGCATACGGGGTACCGCCAACACCATCACATCAAGATCTGGCGCTGCCTCTGCTAGTTGCATTGTCGCTGAAGTAATGAGTCCCAAGGTCCCCTCACTACCGATAAACAAGTGCCGCAAATCGTAGCCCGTCGCGTTTTTAACAAGCCCCCGATTTAACTCAAGCACCTCACCGGTACCCGTCACTGCAGTCAAACCCTGAACCCATGCGCGCGTCAAACCATAGCGTAAGACTTTTATACCACCTGCATTGGTCGCTATATTTCCACCCAGTTGACTTGATCCAGATGATGCGAAATCGACCGGGTACATAAGACCCTGATCCACAGCAAATTGCTGCAAATTAGCCGTTACCACGCCAGCCTCGACATCGACAGTTTTAGATATTGAGTCAAAGTTAGAAATTTGTACCATGCGGTCAAAGCTGACGACAACTTCACCCTCGCAAGCAACCGCACCACCCGCAAGACCTGTGCGCCCCCCCGAGGGGACAACTGCAATCTGGTGATCATGGCAATATTTAATTACCTGAGAGAGTTGACTCAAATCACGCGCAAACAAAACAGCAGAAGGCGCTGGCTCATGAAAACGAGTCCAATCTTGCCCCCACACAGACTTCGCCTCATCATCGTCCCGAAAATTTTCGCTCCCCGCCAGACCAATCAGCGCATTTCTTTTTGCACTATCAAGCATCAAAACCTCTCTCTCAACTTACATCGCCATGACCGTATTGAAGTTTCAGCTGTCTATCAAACATTGCCAGCAGCTCACACCCCCTCACTTTTGCTTATCACGGCATGCCACACCGTTCATTGGCAAGTCTAACAATATAGCGATGTTTTCACTATCCTTGACCACCGTCATCTCGTATGTTTATTAGCTTAGGTTCGAACAGGTAACTAGGCTTT
>UPTG01000579.1_pt1 | contig 29553 bp, 30 predicted proteins | sample 2160121 | NCBI WGS metagenome assembly UPTG01 (sample SAMN06266255, study PRJEB28933) | marine metagenome | isolation source: Columbia River Estuary | place: USA:Columbia River Estuary, USA | collected 2014-07-27
ATAATATAAATTATAATACAAATACATAGTAATTTCTGTATAGCCATATTTCAGGCTATTTACACATAATTGTAGATATAGTGCCTTTAGGTCTATATCGTCAACAAGTTATAAAATGGCATTATATTTGCTTTAAAAAATTCTGAACTCTAAATTCTTTTAATGAAAAAATATTCTTTTCTATATTTAATACTATTAGTTTGCAATATATCTTTTTCTCAAGAAATCAGAGGTGTTGTATTAGATGGAAATACGAACCTTCCAATTGAATACGTTTCTGTTTATTTCGATCAAACTACAATTGGAACAACTACAAATCAAAAAGGTGAGTTTACTCTAAATAATACGAATATTAAAACCCCTCTGATAATTTCTTATTTAGGCTACAACACAAAAAGTATTAATATTTTTAGTACCGATGAAATTCAAGAATTTTATCTATTTGAATCTAATAATCGTTTAGATGAAATTATAATTAATACCAATGATAATTGGTCAAGAGATTTAAAATTAAAAGAATTTAAAAGACATTATTTGGGTGAGTCAAAAAGAGGTAAATCATGCAGAATACTAAATGAAGATGATTTAATTCTAAAATTTAATAAAAAAACAAGAAAACTTATTGCTACCTCTAAAGCTCCTATAATTATTAAAAATGAGGTATTGAATTATACGATAAATATAAATTTAGATTATTTCGAGGCTAACTATAGCTTTGTAAGCAAAAATAAGAAACGTCTTAATATAAAAACCGTATCCTATTTTGGATCAAGCTTTTATAAATTATATCCTAGTCCTCTAATAAAAAATGTATTTGAAGAGCGAAATTCTGCCTATAGAGGTTCTGTTTTACATTTTATGAGAGCACTTTCTAAAAATAAATTAAACGAAAGAGGTTATAAAGTATATTTAGCAAACGGGATGTCAGATCCTTCAAAAATAATATTTTTAAGTCAACTTAAAAATGGCAAAGGAGTTTTTGTAAAAATAAAAGGAGATGGTGATCTAAACATTATATATAAAAATGGAAATCAATCAAGGATTGAAGTTTTGGATAATGAATTTTATATTGATTCTTTTGGAAATCATTTGCCTCCATTAAGTATTCAGTTTTACGGTGATTTAGGAGGACAGCGTGTTGGTGATACAGTTCCTCTAGATTTTACGTCAATAAAAGAATGAGTTTCTCCTCTTACCTTTTAGAAGTAGGTAGTTTAAATTTGCTGAATCTTTTAAATGTTTAAAAATAACAAGAATAATATTTTTTAATAAAATATCTTCCGAATACCTACAAATACAAAAATCATAAATGTGTACAACAAAAAGAAAGGAATTATAATAGCTTTTAATCCCAAAACTAAAAGTATTGCAATCACTAACAACTGAAATCCTAAACCAAAAGTAGAAACACTAGTCATCAACCAGTTTGGTAATATTCTACCTTTATCAGCGTTCCTGTCTATGCTGTAAATAACTTCATCAAATAAACCATAGAACAATCTATACAGGCCAAAAAGTATAGTGACATGTTGTTGTTTTTCACCTTCTAAGGCCACAGGTGTTTTATCTTCAAACACTCTACTAGTTGTATCTCCATCAAATCTATTTCTTAGAATAACATAGTAGTAATTGTATAGTGTTCCTTGCAGTTGTAATCCAAGAAATGCCAATAAACATAGCCAGATAGAAATATTAGTTATGTACCATATAGCAATAAGAAACAAAGAATTAAGTATAATATCTGCTACTGAGTCTAGATATCTACCGGTATAAGATGGTTTTTGCTTTACACGAGCGAGTTCACCATCTGCAGCATCTAAAATAGATTTAAAAATTAAAAAAAATGCTGCTAACCAATAATAACCTATAATTATACAATAAATAGCAATAAAACCAGATATGATAAAGGCAATAGTTATATGAATAGGTGTAAAAGAGCTGCTCTTTAAAGAATTTGCAATGTATTTTGCAACTGGTCTTCCGTAGTCTGAGAGATCTATAAATTGATGTTCTTTTGGTAATTTAGACATAAAAATATAGAAGAACTGTAATGTGGAATATACCGAGTATTTTTTGTCAGTGTAAATATACTCTATAAATACTCATTTAAGCAAAAATATCGTTTTATAAAGTCCAAATATTGAAGAGAATATGAAATATTCTAAAAGATAGGTTACATAATTTAATACAGAACAAGTACGTTATAATTTGTTACTTTTACATTATAAATTTTCACTTAAATAAAATACTCATACTTTATGAAAAAATCAATTTTATATCTATTATTTATTGTAGCTATCGGTTTTATTAGTTGTAATAAAGAAATAAAAAAAGACACCACTACTCCAACAGAAATATCAAATGAATTAGCTGAGTTAGAAATATCGTTTGGTGTAAGAGGAAATTGCGGAATGTGTAAAAGCACTATTGAAGAGGCAGCAAATAGTGTTGAAGGTGTAGCAAAAGCTGACTGGGATGTTGATCAAAAGAAAATAAAAATTTCTTTACTTAATAATAAAACAAACATCATGTCTATTCATGAAGCTATTGCATTATCTGGATATGATACAGAGAAAGTGTCAGGTAATCTGGATGCTTACAATAACTTACCGGGATGTTGCCAGTACGATCATGAAATGACAATGAATCAACCTAAGAAATAAATTGGATTTACTTAGCGTATTTATATGGTTTTCTGGGGTAGCTTTTGTTTATTTTGGACTCAATTGTTTTTATTCTGAATTTATTAAGTCAGAATTTGAACGCTATAATTTACCTAATTTCAGAAAACTTACTGGATTTCTTCAGCTGTGTGGTGCATTCGGGTTGGTACTAGGATTATATTTCAACACACTAATCCTGTTTTTAGCATCATCTGGTTTATTCTTACTTATGTTCGGGGGTTTTGTTGTGAGGTTAAAAATTAAAGACAGTTTTATACAATCTTTCCCTTCTTTTGGTTTTGCAATTTTAAACCTCTTTATCGCTGTAAAAACATTATTGACCTATTTTTAGATAGCTAAATAAGCAATAATTAAATTCATTACCATAAACAAGAATGCTGGAAATGATTTAAACAACGCATCTTTTACTTTTAAATGCATTGCTATGGAACCACCTAATAATGCTGCTAACCCAATACTACTGTAGAGTGAAAAAATATCATATTTAATAGATACTAATAATAAAATTGCCAATCCTACTTTTACTGCAAAAACAATGTAATAGAATGTTTTTGATAATCCATAAACACTAAATTCTTCAGTAATAGTCGTAGCATCTCCTCCTCTCCATTTTGATGGTTTATTTGGTTGAATTAACCAAACGTTTAATATACTTAATCCTACTATTAGTTTCAATGCAATAATGATATATTCTTGTATTTCCATGTATTTTTATTTGATTTTTCTAATTTATAAAAAATATTATAAATATTTCTAAATTTATATTCTCCATATTAATTTTATCAAACATTAAAATTTAATTGATTTCAATTGGAGAAACTTTTCAAGATTATTTAAAGTTTATAAAGCAAAAAAAACTGCAATTTAGATTGCAGTTTTTTTTATTTAATAATAATATTAATTACTTTTTAAGAGTGACTTTTACTGCATTCATTCCTTTCATGCCTTTTTCTAACTCAAAAGTTACTTTATCGTTTTCAGCAATTTGATCGATAATACCACTAACATGGGTAAAATATTTTTCTTGGTTTTCTGTGTCTATAATAAATCCGAATCCTTTAGATGAATCAAAGAATGAGACTTTACCGTTTCTGACAGGGTCTTCCTTATCAGCGTCTGTCATTTTTGGAACACTAATTTCTATGTTCTTGGCTTTAATCTTTACTTTTAATGAAGGATCTGGAGGAGTATCGGTTAAATTACCATTATGATCTACATAGGCAAATTCAATACCTTTACTTCCATTCTCTTTTATATCCGCTCTACGAGCTTCCATTTTTTTACGTTTATCTTCTCGTTTTTTTAAACGCTTTTTTTCTTTTTCACTTTTGTTAAATGTTTGTTGAGATTTTGCCATTCCTTACTTAAAATGTATTTTAATTATGTATCAAAGATATCTATTTACTTTAATTAAAAAAAAAATATTTATTTGTTCTGCTTACCTTTATTTGTTTGAGCTAAATGATTTAAATGGTTAGCCAATACTTTCTCAATCAATTCTTCTTTAGTTAAATGATGAAAAATAGTTTTTATTTTAGATTTAAAATCGTCAGTAACTCCTCTGTTCGGTTTTGTTTTAAAAATTTTTCTAGCCCATAATAATGTATTATTTTCTTCAATACTTATGGCGTCAACTTTTTTAACTTCAATAAATTTAATTCCTAATTCATTTTCAAAATCTGTAATATCTACAACTTCTTCTTTTTGAAGTATAGTTAATGAAAGCCCCTTAGATCCTGCTCTAGCTGTTCTTCCACTTCTATGAACATACGCTTCATATGTATCTGGTAGATGATAATTAATTACATAAGAAACATTTTTTACATCTATTCCCCTAGCAGCTAAGTCTGTAGCAACTAATACTTTAATATGACCTTCTCTAAACTGACCCATAACTCGATCTCTAATTCCTTGAGTTAAGCTTCCGTGTATTGTGCCAGAAGAAAATTTATTTTTAGCTAAATTTTTACCCAACTTGTTTACAGCTGCTTTAGTTTTACAAAAAATAATTCCTTGTTCTCCTTCCCTAGCATATAAAAAATGAAGTAAAATGTCCAGTTTTTCTATTGGTTCTACAACCGAATACTGGTGTATTATTCCTTGATGGCCAACACTAGACATGTCTGCTTCTAAAGTTATAACATTTTTTGAAAGGTAATTCTGAACCAATTGCTTTATTCTTCCAGGCATAGTTGCTGTAAACATTAAAATTCTAGAAGTTTTAGGAACTTCTTTAAATATGTTTTCAACTTCAGCGTGTAATGCAACTACCATTTCATCAGCTTCATCTAACACCAAATACGAGGTAGTACTAACATCTATAGATTTCCGATCTATTAAATCAAGTAACCTCCCGGGTGTGGCTACAATCATATGAACAGTTCTTTTTAATACCTCTAATTGAGATTTAATAGTTGTACCTCCAAAAAGACCAATAACTGAGATTTCTGGATTGTATGATGCATATAAATTTAAATTAGTATGAATCTGTTGCCCTAGTTCTCTTGTAGGTACTAATATTATTACTTGAATGGTGTTTTTTTTGGGATTAATTAGTTGCAGTAACGGTAAACCAAAAGCAGCCGTCTTTCCAGTTCCTGTTTTTGCAAGCGCCACTAAATCTTTCTTTCTCTGAAGAATAAATGGAATTACCTTCTTTTGTACCTCTGTTGGTTCAACAATGTCAATATCTTTTAATCGAGCTTGGAGCTCCCTATTTATTCCTAAATCAGAAAATTGTTTTGACATAAAATATATTTTTTGCAAAGGTAATCACAGTTAAATTACTATTAGCACTAAATAACATATTCTTAAAACACATTATATGTTTTAATAAAAAAAAGGTTAATTTCTTAGGATTATCGTAATTTCACAAAAACTATAACCTTGAAGCAATTCTTGTTTTTTTTATTACTTTTTTTATTCAATATTTCTTCTTTAGAATCTCAGAATTCCGTTGCAAGAAATTGGAACGAAGAACTCTTGGAGGCCATAAGAAATGATTATGCTAGACCTACGGTACACGCCAGAAATTTATTTCACAGTTCAATTTTAATGTATGATGCTTGGGCTATTTTTGATGAAGATGCAGAAACTATATTTTTAGGAAAAGATTTTGGTGGTTACACAACCATTTTTAACGGTATTTCAACACCTGTGAATCCAAATGAAGCAATACATGAAATAATCAGTTTCGCCATGTATCGACTTCTTACCCACAGGTTTGCTAATTCACCAAATGCTATCATTTCACATGAGGATTTTACAACTTTATTTGAATCATACGGTTACGATTCCGCCTTAACTTCTACTGATTATAGTTCAAATTCTTATGCAGCTTTGGGTAATTATATGGCTCAAGAAATGATAAGTTTTGGATTACAAGATGGGTCTAATGAACAGAATGACTATGAAAATCAATATTACACAGCATCTAATGATCCTTTGTTATTAGATTTATATGAGGATAACTCTAATATAGACCCTGATAAATGGCAACCCCTAGCTTTTGATGTTTATATAGATCAAAGTGGAAATATTTATCCATTAGAAACTCCAGATTTTCTTTGTCCTGAATGGGGGAAGGTTATTCCATTTTCTCTCAAAACAGAGGATTTAACAATTATGAATAATGGTTTTGATAGCTATATCTACAATAATCCAGGATCTCCAGAATACATACAAAATTCTCCCTTAAATGGAATAAAAGATCCTTATAAATGGAATTTTTCACTTGTAATTTCTTGGTCCGCTCATTTAGATCCAGCGAATAATAATTTAATAGATATTTCCCCCGCATCCATAGGCAACACAGCAATAACCTCTTTTCCATCTTCATTTGAAGAATATCAGAACTTCTATAATTTTTCAGATGGTGGATCTATTGGTTCTGGACATGAATTTAACCCTATTACTGGAATGGCCTACACCCCTCAAATAGTAAAGAGATCAGATTATGCAAGAGTTTTAGCCGAGTTTTGGGCAGATGGACCAGATTCAGAAACACCTCCAGGGCATTGGTTTACAATACTTAACTATGTAAGTGACCATCCTCAAACAGTTAAAAAATTTGGTGGACAAGGTGTCGTTTTAAGTGATTTAGAATGGGATATAAAATCTTACTTGGTTATGGGTGGTGCAATGCATGATTCAGCAATTAATATATGGGGAATTAAAGGTTATTATGATTACATAAGACCAATATCTGCTATTCGATATATGGCTTCAAAGGGCCAAAGCAGCGACAATAGTTTGTCTAATTTTAATTCTCATGGATTGCCTTTGATTCCAGACTTAATTGAAGTGATAAATACCGGAGATGAATTGGCAGGAGATAATGATATTAATGTTGGTAAAATAAAAGTAAAATCATGGAAAGGTCCAGATTTCATAGATAATCAAGACACAGATGTAGCAGGGGTAGATTGGATATTAGGCACACACTGGTGGCCTTATCAAAGACCTACTTTTGTAACTCCTCCATTTGCAGGTTACTTATCTGGTCATTCAGCTTTTTCAAGGGCAGCAGCAGTATCCTTAACAAAAATTACAGGAAGTGAATTTTTTCCGGGTGGACTTGGCACATTTGATGTATTAAAAAATGAATTTTTAGTTTTTGAGGAAGGTCCCTCTGAATCTTTTACTCTCCAATGGGCTACCTTTCAAGATGCTTCAGATCAAACAAGTTTATCAAGAATTTGGGGAGGTATACATCCGCCTATAGATGATATTAAGGGAAGAATTATTGGTGAAAAAATTGGTAAAGAATCATTTGATTTAGCTCAACAATACTTCTCTGGAACACTTGGTAATAGTACTATTTTATCTAATAAAAACAGTACTAAAGTATATCCTAATCCAATGTTAAATACACTTCACATCAGAACAAATTACTTAGATGAAATCAAATTAGAATTATATTCACTTTCAGGTAAAATTTTATTTTCTACTAATAAAGTTAATCATTCAGGATCTGTAGATTTAAAATTAGATTACTTGGCAAAAGGTATTTATATTCTTAAAGGAGTTTCCAACAATAATTCTTTAGTATTTCAGAGAAAAATAATCAAATAAAATTTTTTTAGTTTTTAATTAAAAATCAACAACAATACCAATACTAGGTATAGATGTACTAGTATCTTGATTTATTTGTGATAAGCTAAGAGGATTGTTTAAGTTACCATCCATATCTCTGGAGAGACCATATTCATTGGGTCTAGGAATACTTTGTCCTAAAATATTTTGAATTTCAATAAAGATATTTAAACTTAATTGACTGTAATTCCATTTTTTATCTACTCTAACATCTAATTGACTAAATGTTGCTAATTTTTCTTCTCCTAAACGGGTATAATCTAAAATTATTTCTGGATAAGATATTAAGGTAGCATCTAGGTTTGTTGGCACGTAGGGTGTTTTTCCTGCAAAACGATATCTGGAACTGATTTCCCAATTCTTTTTTAATTTATATCCCCCTACAAAAGAAATTAAATGTCTACTGTCCCATACAGAAGGTGTATATATAGCAGTATCAAAACCTGTGAATTCACTAAAAAAATATGTGTAAGAGAAAATGCTGTAAAAATTATTAAGTAACTTTTGCTGGTACTGAAACTCTAAACCATAACTTCTACCCTTTCCGATGGTTTCAACATCCTCATTTCCTAATACTTCAAAATCTGCACCTTTATTAGCTAAAGATACTTGATCTAAAACTGATACAGGATAGTCGGAATACTGTTTGTAAAAACCTTCTAAAGAGATACTTGCAGCAGGATTTAAATAGTGTTGTAATCCTATTACATAATGATCACTTTGGGTATAGTCACTGTCTTGGTTGGTTAAAATTCCATTTGAGTCTCTAAATCCTAAAATTGTATAAGGTGTTATTTTGAAATATCTGCCTGCTGTAGCACTAATTCGCCAATCCTCTAGGAATTCGTAGGATAAAGAAAGTCTCGGAGAAAAATTAGAAACCAAATCACTAGAAGTAGTAAAACTGTCATCGTCCATTCTAAAACCAATAGAAAGATCTAATTTATCATCAAAAAATGAACGAGTCGCATTTGCAAAAAATCCGTATTTAATAAAATCTATCTCAGTGGTGTAGAATATAGCATCAGCATTGTTTGTGGTATTGTTAGTGTAAAAAGAATGTTGTAGATTAAAACCACCTGTAATTTTCCAATCGTTTAAAAATTTAGTGAGTTGATGCCTGAGTTTTGTCTCAGACTCTACGGCATCATTTCTAAAGATAATTCCAGTTTCATTTTCTGGATCTAAATAGTTTGTAAAAATATTTTCTAATCGATTATTACTCAAAGTAGATTCCATAAACCCAGAACCATCTTTAAATCTTTTCCTCCAAGTAACTCCTATTGAGTTTGTTTTTTGTTTTATAAAAGGAGCTTGTTCCAAAACAGCCTGAGCCTCTTCGTCGTAATCTTCAGGAGCTTCAACAGTAAAATCATCAACAGACCCTAAACCTATAATATACAAGCTATTATGATTATCTATCTGATGCGATAGTTTATATTGATAATCCCAATAATCAGGTCTTATTGGCAACCCAATTAATTTAAATAATGCTTGTAAATAACTTCTTCTAATGGACAGTAAAAAACTTGTATTACTTTCATCTTTTGTGCTTTTAAATAACGGCCCTTCAAAAGTAAAAGCTGCATCCGTAGCACTCACACGAATGTTTGTATTAAACCTCTCTTTATTTCCGTCACGTTGTTTGAATTGTAATACACCTGATAATGGATTATCGTATTGCGAACCAAAAGCAGAAGTAGACAAGGTAACATCATTAATAAAAGACACATTTAATAAGCCAACTGGTCCACCTGCACTTCCTTGTGTTGCAAAATGATTTATGTTTGGCACTTCTACTCCATCTAAATAATAAACCGTTTCATTTGGTGCACCACCTCTAATAATTAAATCATTACGAAATCCTCCAACTGATGGAGATACCCCAGGTAATGTTTGAGCAACCTGAACAACATCGTTATTCCCTCCTGGATAAGTTGCAATTTCTACAGCGGACAACGATTGAGTAGATAAAGGAGTTTCTTTAGGTCTACTGATTTTATTTTTATTAGATACGACTACCTCATCTAGGGATTCCGAAGATTCAATTAAAATAAAATTAAACGATCTATTTCCTTTAGATTTTATGATAATATTAAATTTTGTTTGTGAATCATAACCAACAAAACTAGCAGTTAAATTATAAGATCCTGGAACAACATTAGAAAGTTGAAAAGTTCCATCTTCTTCAGAAAAGGTTCCTTGGCTGTTATTTAAATATATTGAAGCAGCAAATATTGGCGCTCCTTTTTCATCAACAACATTTCCCCTAATGGTTGTTTTTACTTGAGCCAATGAAAGAGTTGAAACAACTAGAAAGAGAATAAATAACGTTGTGTGTTTAGGTTTAAAAGTCATAGCAGTATAATTAACTATTTAGGACCACAAAAATACCATTTTTAAGATGTTGCAAACTCATTTATTATTTTTTGTCTAATTTTAGAGAAGAATTTATTAAAATTTTAACATCATGACTAGTTATTTGAGAAAACCTAGTAGTCTATTTTATGTTATAAGTAGTGTGGCTCTTGTTTGGAATCTAATGGGAGTATTTAATTATCTTGGTCAGGTACTAATGACAGATGACGTATTAAAATCTCTTCCCAAAGACCAACAACTCATGTATCAAGATGTTCCTTCTTGGGTAACAGCAGCATTTGCAGTAGCTGTATTTTTTGGAACCTTAGGTGCTATCTTTTTATTGTTAAAGAAAAAAGTCTCTTCAACTTTCTTTATACTTTCATTTTTAGGAATTTTTGTACAAATGACATATGGTCTTTTAATAACTAAAAACACTGATAGTTATGGACCATTAGGCCTAGTTATGCCCTTAATGATTATTGCTATTGGAGCCTATTTAATTTGGTATTCCAAAAAAGCTAGTGAGAATAGATGGTTGTCTTAATTAGAAGTTAGTTTCCGTAAATTTAATGTTTAAATCTTTTTCTATTTCATGAACTCGTTGAAGTTCATTTGAAAGAATTAACGCTATAGAAATTCCCTTTTTACCTGCTCTAGCAGTTCTTCCGCTTCTATGAGTATAATAATCTAGTTGATCTGGTAATTGATGATGAATTACAAAAGCTAAATCTCTAACATCTATACCCCTTGCAGATACATCTGTTGAGATTAGGTATTGTAAACTTTCATTTTTAAAAGCACGCATCACTTTATCTCGCTCTTTTTGTTGCATGTCTCCTTCAAGAGCTCCAATAGAAAAACCTTCTTCTTGAAGAAGCTTGTTTAAGTTTTGAGTTCCTGCCTTTGTTCTACAAAAAATAATTCCACGAGAATTCTGTCTTGATTCTAAAAAACGAATGATGGTATTTGCTTTATCTTTGATGGTAGTTTTTACAAATTGATGGCTAATATTGGCATTTACCGTGGCATTTCTATTTATTTCTACACGAGGTGCATTAGAATCCATGTACGTTTTTATAATTCTTTGAATTTCTTCTGGCATAGTAGCAGAAAACAACCATGTATTTCTGTGTCCTGATGTATATTTTAAAATTCTATTTAAATCTTGTTTAAAACCCATGCTAAGCATTTCATCAGCTTCGTCTAAAACCAACGTTTTAATTTCTTTTAAGTGAACCTCTCCTCTTTCAATCAAATCTATCAAACGCCCAGGAGTAGCCACAATTACATGAGTAGTCCTTTGTAAATTATGAATTTGACGTTCAATCTTTTCACCTCCATAAACTGCTTCAACAAATACCTTTTGATTGTAATACTTTGTGTATTTAAAAAGTTGTTTTTTTATTTGCTGAACCAATTCTCTAGTTGGTGATAAAATTAGTGCTTGAACAACTTCTGAGTTTGGGTCAACTTGTTGAACAATTGGTAATCCAAATGCAGCTGTTTTACCAGTTCCTGTTTGAGCTAATCCAACAAAATCAGTGCTACTACCTAATAAAATAGGAATGGCCTTTTCTTGTATTTCTGATGGAGAGTTTATTCCTAATTCTTTTATAGACTGTATAAAAGGTTTTTTTACTCCTAAAGTAGCAAATGTGTTCATAATAAATTTAAATTTCAGAAAGCAAAGGTACAGTTATTTGGGAGCTAACATCATTAAAATTTGATCAGTTATTCTGGTAGGTTTAAAGCTTTTAGAATTTACTAAACAAAACGTAGTTTGAGCCTTCACAATAAGTTTGTTGTTCTTATAAAACTCTACATGACGTGTAGATCGAATGCCTCCAGTTTTTCCAACCCAAGTTTTAGCCACAATTGAATCACCAAGTAAAGCTTGGCCTACATAATCTATTTCATGCCTAATAACCACCCAAACATAGGCAGTAGTATCTCCACCTTTTTTTAATTGAGTCCAGTGTAAATTTGCTATGTCTTGAATCCATTGGAGATACACCACGTTATTTACATGATTAAGTTCATCTATGTGAGAGGATTTAACAGTATACTTTGTTTCAAAAAAAGCCATACAACAAACTTAATAGAAAAAATCAAATAAAGACTAGCTTTTAGTAACTTTGCATTTGATATCAATAACCAAAGAAATATACACAAAATATGAAATATACAACGGTGATACTTCTTTTTACAGGTTTTGTTTTTTCTAGTTCTGCACAACAAACCATAAATGCATCTATAACACATGACGGAATTGAGCGAGACTATATATTATATGTTCCTGAGATTTACGATGGCAGCACAGCTGTGCCTTTAGTTCTTAATTTTCATGGATTTGGGAGTAGTGCAAGTCAACAAATGTTTTACGGTGATTTTCGTGATATAGCAGATACAGAAGGATTTCTTTTGGTACATCCTGAAGGGACTACATTAATTGGAAATCAATTCTGGAATGTAGGGTTCCCTGGGCTTTCAAGCACCATTGATGATGTTGGTTTTACCGAAGCTTTAATCGATGAATTAGCAACTTTATATACCATAGATTTAGACAGAGTTTATGCAACAGGAATGTCTAATGGTGGTTTTATGAGTTTTTTATTGGCTTGTCAATTGAGTGAAAAAATTGCAGCTGTGGCTTCTGTAACTGGATCTATGACTCAAGACACTTTTGATGACTGCAATGCTCAACTCCCCACACCCGTTCTGCAAATTCATGGTACTGAAGATGATGTTGTGTCTTATAATGAAAATAATTTGTCACTACCCATACCAGATGTAATTTCTTACTGGGTAGATCATAATAATTGTGAAACAACCCCAACAACTACGACGCTTCCAGATGTAGACGTTTCAGATGGAAGTACAATAGAATATAGTGTTTATGAAGATGGTGATAATGGGATTACAACAGAACATATGAAAGTTATTGGAGGTGGCCATACTTGGCCCGGCTCAATTCTTAATTCAGCGGGAACAAACCAAGATATTGATGCCTCCATGGAAATCTGGTTGTTCTTTTCAAGATATGATATCAATGGACTACTATCAACTGATGATTATGAAAACAGACATGTGTCTATCTATCCGAACCCAACTCAATCTAAAATTAATTTGTCATTAAATTATGCTAAGGAAGTTCATTATAAGTTGTTTTCTCCTCTAGGAAAGCAATTAATGACTGGGACAATTACATCAAGTAACGAAGAAATTGACATATCACATTTACCCTCAAATATTTACTTTTTAAAACTAGGTAATCAGGTCCATAAAGTTCTAAAATCAAATTAAATTCTAGCATGAAAAAAATAGGTATTTTTTTTATCTGTTTATTTGTTTTGGGTTGTAACCCAAATGATGAGCCTACTATTAAAAATAAATGTAATGTCTCATCTGAGATTATTTCTTCTGAAGACTTTAGTGCAGTTTCTACTTCAAATTATGCAATAACTAAAGTTGAAATTAACGACGATTGTATAGAAATTACTTTTGGTTCTAGTGGTTGTGGAACAGAATTATGGGAGGAACATTTATTTAGTGTAGATTCTTTTTACACAACTTTCCCATATCAAAGAGCCCTAAAAATGGAATTAATAAACGAAGAACTCTGTGATGCCTATTTTATTAAAAAGGTTTCGTTTGACCTATTACCTCTGCAATTAGAGGGGCAAGATCTATTACCATTGAATATTTATGGTTGGAATGAGCAGGTTATTTACGAATATTAAAAAAATTACTAAAAAACTCATTCTACAAAAAACAAAAAATAAATATATAAATTAAACTTTTTTAAATTTACAGAGTCAAAGATTAAAAACAAGAAAAAATGAAAAATTTACCCCTACTCTTGATTACTTTAACTTTTATGTTATCATCATGTAATAGTGATGATGAAATTACACAACCACAAGAAACTCAAGGGTATAATATGTTACTTATTGGGAACAGTTTTTTCAAACCCTATGCAAACAATCTTAATGAGTTAGCTTTAAATGCTGGTTTTGAGGAACATAATGCAACACTTGTATTTAGAGGAGGTGATAATGGAAGACCTATTAATTTTTGGAATGATTCAGACAGTAATGCACATCAAGAAATTAAAACTACGCTAGATCAAGGTAATCTAGACTATTTTGGGATGACCGCTGGCTATGATTTAGACAATATAGACGATCCATTTGAGGGCCAACGTGAATGGATAAATTATGCATTACAAAACAATCCAAATATTAAGATTTTTATAGCCATACCTGTAATAGATTTTCCTGCTTCTTGGGATGAAAGAGCCGAAGAATTTGGATATGAAACTATAGAGGAACTCTACGACTACTTTGTAAATATACTTGTTAATCAAACAATGATTAACGAATTGCGTAGTGAATTCCCTTCAACTACAATTTTTACCATTCCTACGGGATGGTCAACTCTTAAATTGGCACAAATGTATGAAGAGAATTTATTACTAGATGCTATTTCAATATTTGGACCAAAACCGACGTCTTTATTCACAGATCAAAAAGGTCACCAAGGTCAAATAGCTATTGAAACTGGTACTCTTGTATGGTTACAAAGTATTTACAATATAGATCTTACTACAAATATATACGAAACCGGTTTTAATACAGATCTTCATGACATTGCGAAGGAAGTTACGGATAATCATGATCCAAATTATAAGCAATAAATAATTAGATTATAGATTCACCATTTAAATTTGTAGTGAGTATATCGCTAAATAAATTAAAAAATGGTCTTAATGCCTTGTAGGACTTATCTACTTCCAAACTAAAGTTTGGAGAAAGCACTTCCTCATCTGTAAAATTACGAACGGCTATAAACCCCTTTTTACGGAGTAAGTCTACATCTGGATGTTCTTTATCAAAACCACGTGGAGCAGTTTTTAACTCATCGCCTTTAAATGAATTTCCAAAATAATGTTGAAAGTTTTTATCTTCTAAAATTTCTCTAAATTCCGAAGCACCTACCTCTATTTCTTTTCTAATTCTGAGTAAATCTTCTTTGTTGGGCTCCCAAAAGCCTCCGGCTAAGAAACTTTCACCTGGGCGAATTCTTAAATAATACCCTCCACGAAGTTGTTTTCCTAGTCTAGAGAATGAGCCAGCAAAATGGTGCTTGTAAGGTGTTTTATCTTTAGAAAAACGAACATCTCTGTAGATTCTAAATAATTTAAACTTTTCTATTTCATCGTGTTCCTCAAGATTGTTTCTAATTTCAGCATACAACTGTTTAGCATTGTTTTGAGCTTCAATAAAGGTTGGCTTGTGCTCTGCAAACCAATCTCTGTTATTGTTATTTTTTAATTTTTTAAGATAAGACAGGCTAGATTTCTCAAATTGCATAGATGAAATTTTTAAAGAAGTTAAAATTACAAAAAATGATTTACTAATGATTTGTATTTTTGAAGTAGAATGAAGGTTACACAATTAAGGTTTGAAGGTTTTTTAAAAACACCCACATTATGGGAATCTTCTCCTGTATATGAGTTAACACAATTTGAAATTGAGCAAAAATCAATTGGAATTGATACAGAGATTAACACTAAACTGAGATTGGGTAAATATGTAGAGCGTTTTGTTTCTCATCAACTAGCAAATACCGAGAGCATCAGCTTAATTGCAGAAAACATTCAGATTTCTAAAGATAGAATTACCCTCGGAGAGTTAGACTGCTTGCTGTATAAGAATGGCAACCCTATACATTTAGAAGTGATTTATAAGTTTTATTTGTATGATCCAACTAAACAGGGGTTGCATTGCTGGATTGGGCCAAATAAAAAGGATTGTTTAGTTGAAAAATTAGAGAAGCTTCAACAGAAACAATTACCACTACTCTACTCTAAGGAATGTGAAAAGTATTTAAAGAGTATTTCGCTTCATAGTTCTGATTTTTCACAACAAGTCTATTTTAAAGCTCAATTATTTCTCCCTTTGGGAAATAGTAAATCAGTAGACCTTAACATTAATACAGACTGCATTATAGGGTTCTATTGTACACCTCTTGAATTGACTACATTTAAAAATGCTAAATTCTATATTCCTTCAAAAAAAGATTGGTTGGTAATTCCTCATACAAATGTAGGTTGGATGGGGTATGAAAAATATCTTGAACAAAGTAAAAACTATTTGGACCGTCAGTTTTCACCGATGTGTTGGATGAAAACAACAACAGGCGAACTTAAAAAGTTTTTTTTAATTTGGTGGGAGGTATAACCTCATGTAATTTTTTTACTTTTCTCTTCCTTTTAATACCTCCACAACATCATTAAGTTTAAATCCTTTGGCTTGTAATAAAAGTAAATAGTGAAATAACAAATCTGCACTTTCATTTAAAAACAAGTCATCATTGGTGTCTTTTGCCTCTATAACTACCTCTACGGCTTCTTCTCCAACCTTTTGAGCTACTTTATTGATTCCTTTCTTAAATAGGCTTGCTACATAAGAATTAGAAGCATCAGCATTCTCAATTCTATTTGAAATGGTCTCCTCTAATTTAGAAATAAAACCATACGATGCCAAATTTGAATCATTCCAACAGGTATCTGAACCCTTATGACAGGTTGGTCCTACTGGATTCACAAAAATTAATAAGGTATCATTATCACAATCTAGCTTAAGATCTACTAAGTTTAAAAAATTTCCACTCTCCTCGCCTTTTGTCCACAATCTATTTTTTGTTCTGCTAAAGAAGGTTACTTTTTTTGTGTTTTGTGTTTTCTCAAAAGCTTCTAGATTCATATAGCCCAACATGAGAACATTCTTAGAGGTTGCATCTTGTATAATTGCAGGGACTAAACCATCTGCATTTTTATTAAAATCTATCTTCATAATCGTACTTCTATAGTATTATTTTTTAATTCTTGTTTTAATGTGGGTATGGGTATTTCTCCAAAGTGAAATACACTAGCTGCCAGAGCAGCATCTGATTTTCCTTTAACAAATGTATCTACAAAATGCTGTACTGAACCCGCACCACCTGAAGCAATAATTGGAATATTTACCAATGCTGATAACTTTGCCAATGCTTCGTTAGCAAAGCCTTCTTTGGTTCCGTCGTTATCCATGGAAGTAAACAAAATTTCTCCTGCACCTCGTTGTTCTACTTCTTTTGCCCAATCAAATAAATCTAATTCTGTAGGAATAGTACCTCCTGCTAAATGAACAACCCATTTTCCATCTATTTGCTTTGCATCTATGGCAACCACTACACATTGACTTCCAAATTTCTGAGACAATTCATTTATTAATACTGGTCTTTTAATTGCCGAAGAATTAATAGAAACTTTATCTGCTCCGCAATGAAGTAAAGCATCTACATCTTCTACAGTAGAAATGCCACCACCAACTGTAAATGGAATATTCACCTGTGCTGCAACTTTTAACACCATTTCTAACATGGTTTTTCTACCTTCTAAAGTGGCAGAAATATCTAGAAATACCAATTCATCTGCACCAACTTCTGCATATTGTTTTGCTAGTGCTACAGGGTCACCTGCATCAATTAAATTCACAAAATTAACGCCTTTTACAGTTCTACCGTTTTTAATATCTAAACAAGGTATAATTCTCTTTGTAAGCATCTTAATTAGTTATTATATAGGTTTCTAATTCTTTCAAGCTAATTCTATTCTCATAAATTGCCTTTCCAATGATTACGCCTTCACAACCCAATTTAGCTAATTGTGGAATCTCATGAAAGGTAGAAATTCCTCCAGAAGCAATAAGTTTAATATCTGATGCTTGCGTTAGGATTCTTTCATACAAATCAAAAGAGGGGCCTTGCAACATTCCGTCTTTTGAAATATCTGTGCAAATAACATAGTGAATGCCTTTTGATTGATAGTTTTGAATAAATGGAATAACATTTAATTTACTTTCTTCTTGCCAACCACTTACAGCAATTTTCTCATGAGTACAATCGGCACCTAAAATGATTTTATCGGCACCAAACGTTGCAATCCAATTTTCAAAAATGCTTGTATTTTTAACTGCTATACTACCTCCAGTAATTTGGTTTGCACCAGACTCAAAAGCAATGTGTAAATCTTCATCAGATTTTAAGCCTCCTCCAAAGTCTATTTTTAAATTTGTTTTTGAAGCGATTTGCTCTAATATCTTATAATTAACGATGTGGCTTGCTTTCGCGCCATCTAAATCTACAACATGCAGATACTCAATTCCGGCATCTTCAAATGCTAAAGCTACCTCTAAAGGGTTTTCATTGTATATTATTTTAGTATTGTAATCACCTTTAGTGAGTCTTACACATTTTCCTTCAATAATATCGATCGCTGGTATAATTCTCATGTTATAGATTTAAAAAGTTTTGTAAGATTTTTTCTCCCAATTTTCCACTTTTTTCTGGGTGAAACTGAACGCCATAAAAATTATCTTTTTGTATCGCAGATGCATAAGGAAGCTCATAGTCTGTTGTTGCAATAGTATTTTCATTTTCTTCAACATAATAACTATGCACCAAATACATATACTCTTTATCAGAAATATCTTCAAATAGTTTAGATTTAAGGTTGGCTATGGTATTCCATCCCATTTGCGGAACTTTTACTGAAGTTGAGAAGCGTTTTACCGCTACATCAAATATTCCCAACCCGTTGGTATTTCCTTCTTCAAGTTTACGACACATTAATTGCATCCCTAAACAAATTCCTAATACAGGCTGGTTTAGTTTTGTAATAACATCTTCTAAACCTGCTTCTCTGAGTTTTTTCATTGCAGAACTTGCTTCACCTACGCCAGGAAATATAATTTTATCAGCTGCCTTTATTTCTTCAGCATCACTAGATAAAACTGCAGTTACTCCTAACCTATCAAAAGCAAACTGAATACTTTTAATATTTCCAACTCCATAATCTAAAATCACTAATTTCATTATAATACCCCTTTTGTAGAAGGTAAAATCATTTTTTCAACATCGCGCTTTACAGCCATTTTAATGGCTTTTGCAAAAGCTTTAAAAATTGATTCTATCTTGTGGTGTTCATTGGTGCCTTCGGCTTTAATATTTAAATTACATTTAGCACCGTCTGTAAACGATTTAAAGAAGTGAAAAAACATTTCTGTAGGCATTTTACCAACCATTTCCCGTTTAAAATCTGCTTCCCATACCAACCAGTTTCGTCCACCAAAATCAATAGCAACTTGAGACAAACAGTCATCCATTGGTAAATAAAAACCATAACGTTCTATCCCTAATTTATTTCCTAAAGTCTTTGCAAAAACTTCACCTAATGCTATTGCTGTATCTTCAATAGTGTGGTGTTCATCAACTTCTAAATCACCTTTTACATTAACAACTAAATCCAATTGACCGTGTCGGGCTATTTGATCTAACATGTGATCAAAAAATGAAATTCCGGTTGAAATATCACTTGTACCAGTTCCGTCTAAATTTAAATCGATTTGAATTTTAGTTTCATTGGTATTTCTTGAAATACTTCCTGTTCTATCTTTCGCCTTTAAAAATTCATAAATTGCAGACCAATCTTTTGTTTCTAAAGCAATATAGTTTTCTAATTCATCTTCTGTAACCGTTAATTCATCGGTTCCTTCTATATTATCATTGTTAATGAAAATACCCCTTGCTCCTAAGTTTTTAGCCAATTCTATATCTGTCATACGATCACCAATCACAAAAGAATTTTCTAAATCATATGATGAAGAAATGTAATGAGATAATAAACCTGTATTGGGTTTCCGTGTTGGAGCATTATCTCTTGCAAATGTTCTATCAATAATTTGTTCCGTAAAAACAATTCCTTCTTTTTCAAAGGTTTTCACTAGGAAATTATGCACTGGCCAAAAAGTAGCTTCTGGAAAACTGGAAGTTCCTAATCCGTCTTGATTGGTAACCATCACCAGCTCAAAATCTAATTCTTTTGCTATTTTACCAAGATATTGAAACACTTTTGGATAAAATTCTAATTTTTCAAAACTATCAAGCTGATAATCTACAGGTGGTTCTATGGCTAATGTTCCATCTCTATCTATAAAAAGTACTTTTTTCATTTATACTAATTTTAAGGTATTTATTAATTTTTTGTTTTCATCTGGTGTACCCACTGTAAAACGCAAGCAATTATCACATAAAATTTGGGTAGTTCTGTTTCTTGCGATAATTCCTAATTTAACTAATTGCTTGTAACGTAGAGTAGCATCATCTACTTGTACTAATAAAAAATTAGCATCAGATGGATATACTTTTTCTACAATCTCAACATTTTGCAAGTCTCTAATCAATTGATTTCTTTCGGATATAATAATTGCTATTTCATTTTTTACTTTCTCCTGATTAAAGAGTGATTGTAGGGCCACATCTTGAGTTAGTTGATTCACATTATAGGGAGGTTTAATTTTGTTTAAGATTGATATAATTTCTTTTGAAGCATAGCAGATCCCTAGGCGAATTGAAGCTAAACCATAAGCTTTAGATAAAGTTTGCGTAACTATTAGATTTGGAAATTCATCTAACCTGCATAGCCAGCTGTCTTCAATAGAAAAATCTATATACGCCTCATCTATAACTACAATTCCATTAAATTCTTTGATTAAAGTTTCTATCTTATTAGCATCAAAACTATTGGCTGTTGGATTGTTAGGTGAACATAGAAACAACAGTTTGGTTTTAGCGTCTTGACCTTTTATGATCTCCTTAACATTAGGCTGGAAATTTTCTACTAGAGGAATTTTCACCAACTCAATAGCATTGGTATTAGCTAAAACCTCATACATGCCATATGTAGGAGGTAAAACAATTACATTGTCTACTCTCGGTTCACAAAAGACCCTAAAAATTAAGTCCAACACTTCATCACTTCCATTTCCTAAAAGTATTTGTTCCTCGGAGATTCCTTTCAATTTAGATAATGCTTCTTTAACTAAAGTCTGTTGCGGATCTGGGTATCTATTTAAACCTGTATCAAAAGGATTTTCATTCGCATCAATAAAAACAAACTCTGAAGACATCGCTTTAAATTCGTCTCTTGCAGAAGAATAAGCCTCTAGAGATTTTATATTTTCTCTAATTAGATCTTTTATTTCCATCATTTTAAGTCTTTTAATCTGAGAGTAACAGCATTTTTATGCGCTTGCAAACCCTCAGCCTCTGCCATGAGTTCAATTGAGGATCCAATTTTTTGAATTCCTGTTTTAGTTATTTCTTGAAACGTAATACTTTTAGTAAAACTATCTAAATTTACACCTGAATAGGTCTTTGAATATCCATTGGTTGGCAGAGTATGGTTTGTTCCTGAAGCATAGTCTCCTGCACTTTCAGGAGTATAATTTCCTATAAATACAGAACCTGCATTGCTAATACCTTCAATAAAAAAATCATTGTTTTTTGTACATACAATAAAGTGTTCTGGAGCGTATTCATTAATTAAAGCCAAGGATTCTTTAAAATCTTTTACTAGAATAGATTTTGAATTCTGAATGGCTCTGGTTGCAATTTCTTTTCTTGGAAGTTCTTCAAGTTGCTTCTTAAGTTCTGTAAAAACATTTTCAATGATTGTGTTTGAAGTACTAACCAATAGTACTTGGCTATCGGCTCCGTGCTCTGCTTGACTTAATAAATCGGAGGCAATAAATGATGCATTCGCAGATTCATCAGCCATCACTAAGAGTTCACTTGGTCCAGCTGGCATGTCTATAGCTACTCCAAATTTAGTAGCTAGTTGTTTTGCAACAGTTACAAACTGATTTCCAGGACCAAATATTTTATAAACTTTTGGAATGGTTTCTGTTCCGAAAGTTAATCCTGAAATCGCTTGGATTCCTCCTACTTTATAGATATTAGTAACACCACAAAGGCTAGCAGCATATAAAATTTCATTAGCAATTTTACCCTCTTTGTTTGGAGGCGAACACAGAACTATCTCCTGGCATCCTGCGATTTTTGCAGGAATGGCCAACATTAGAACTGTGGAAAACAGTGGTGCAGTTCCTCCAGGAATATACAAACCAACTTTTTGTATAGGTCTTTTTTCTTGCCAACAAACTACACCTGGCGTGGTTTCTTGATATATTGTCTCTGTTTTTTGTGCACTGTGAAATTTTTCAATATTACCAGCTGCCATTTGAATAGCTGCTTTTAATTCATTAGAAACGGTCTGAACTGCCGTCTTAATTTCGTCTTGAGAAACTAAAAATGATGACAACGAAACCTTATCAAACTGCTTAGTGTATTTTCTGATAGCACTGTCACCGTTTGTCTGAACATCTTCAAAAACTTCATTGACTGTTGCTTCAATTTCTTTGACCGTTTGTGTTGGTCTTTTTAAGATTTGAGACCACTGATCTCTTGTAGGATATAGTATATTTTTCATTACAACACCATTTTTTCAATTGGACAAACTAAGATACCTTCTGCTCCCTTTTCTTTTAATTCATCAATAATTTCCCAAAACTGATATTTACTTATTACTGAATGCACAGAACTCCAACCTTCTTCTGCCAATGGCAAAACCGTAGGGCTTCTCATTCCTGGTAAAACTTCTAATATATCTTGCAACTTATTATTTGGTGCATTCATCAATACATATTTAGAATTTCTTCCTTTTAAAACGGATTCTATTCTAGACTGAAATTTGTTTAAAATACGTTGTTTTTCATCAGATAATTTTGGTGATACGGCCAATACTGCTTCAGACTCTAGCAAAACAGCAACTTCTTTTAAATTATTTTTGAATAAGGTGCTACCACTAGATACAATATCACAAATACCATCAGCTAATCCAATATTTGGTGCAATTTCTACAGAACCGTTTATAATGTGAATATCGGTATTGATTCCTCTATCTTGTACATATTTTTTTACAGTGTTTGGATAAGAAGTAGCTATTTTTTTATTTGTAAAATAATCAATGCCTGTGTAAGTTTCATTTTTTGAAATCGCTAAAGAAACTTTGCACTTTGAAAACCCTAAACGTTGCGTAAATATAATCTCCTCTCCTTTTTCAATCAATACATTTTCACCAATGATAGCTATGTCTACAACTCCGTCTTTGAGGTACTGAGGAATATCACCATTTCTTAAATAAAAAACCTCTAGAGGAAAGTTTCTAGCCGAGGCTTTTAACTGATCTTTTCCGTTATCTATAGAAATTCCGCAGTCTTTGATAATTTTTAGGGAGTCTTCATTTAATCTCCCAGATTTTTGAATTGCAATTCTTAATGTATTCATAATAATAGTCCGATATATCGGTTATTTTTTTAATAATTTGAAAAAATCAAAGAGTTATATAAAAAAGAAACCCGTTTGATTGTCTCAAACGGGTTGTTAATATGTTGACTTTAATCAATACACTTTTACTTCGCCTGAGTCGAGTGGTAAAAATGATGATGATGATTTTGATTAAACTTCATGTTTATAAATGTTACACAAATTTTGCAATTTTAATTATTATCTACCAAACATTAATATATATATTTTTAAATATAAATTCATTTTTATAAGATTCTTATTATTTAGTATAATTAAATAAATAATATCTAAAATTTATGAGTAAAATTTAAATATTTGAAACATCATTAGTTGCGTTTTGAAACAAAAAAATTATATTTGATATTATTAAACTTAAAAAAAAACAACATGAAAAAATTATTAACTACGATTATTTTAATGTGTACAATGGTGTCATTTGGGCAAAAAGAAGTTTCAAGGCACATGTATATTAAAGTTGCTCCTGAACATCAAGAAGAGTTTGAACGTCTAGAAATGAATTATTGGTCAAAAGTTGCCCATCAAGAAATTAAAAATGGTAATATGACTGGATGGGGTTTGATGAAAAATACAGGAATGAATGATGATAGTTTAGAGGCTAATTATCTAATAGTAAATACTTTTAAAAGCTTAGAACAGGCATTTTCTGGAAAGGCAAAATGGGATACAAGTATTTTAGGACTTACAGTAAAAGATATTAGTACTGAAAAAATTAGAGAGGTTAAATCTATAAGATGGTATCAAAATGAAAGCTCAATAGCTGGGAATAATACAAAGTTTACTGTATTTAATTATGCTAGACCAAAAAGTGTCGCAGATTTTGTGAATGAAAATAAAAACATCTACAAGCAAATCCACATGTCTATGCAAAAAAATACAAAATTAGATAGTTGGGGTGTTCACACTAGAATTCATCCAAAAGGAACAGCTAGTAAAGCATCTATTTTTACTCGTGATGGATTTTCTACACTTCTTGACGCCATGAAATATTTAACTTATAAAGATGAGAATCCCTATCAAAAAATGGCTTCAAAATCTAAAATGAGTGAAATTTTACCTGATGGTTTTGGATATACTGTCATTAGAGAAACTCTACTCTGGGTAAACTAATAAATATTATATCAAATAATCCTTCAACAAATTGAAGGATTATTTGATATAATTATCATCCCAATTTTTCTGTTTTGGACTCCCTAATTTACCTACAGATTTAGCGACTAACATAGAAACGGAAGCATCGCCAGTAACGTTAACTACTGTCCTACACATATCTAAAGGCCTATCAACTGCAAAAATTAGAGCTAAACCTGCTTCAGGAATACCTGCATAACCTAATACACCAACTAGCATTACCATACCAGCTCCTGGAACTGCAGCAGAACCTATAGATGCTAATGTTGCTGTAGCTATAATCCCTAATTGTGTACCAAAAGATAAATCCATTCCAAATGCCTGAGCTATAAAAACTGCTGCAACAGCTTGATACAAACTTGTTCCATCCATATTTATAGTAGCACCTATTGGTAAAACAAAACTTGCAACTTCTTCTTCTACACCAATGTGTTCGGTTACTCTTTCCATGGTAACAGGAAGGGTTGCCGCACTAGAGCTAGTAGAAAATGCTAATAATTGAGCGGGTGAAATAGCTTTCATGAAAAAACTTGGTCGTTTTTTGGTGAAAATAAAAACTAGGACATTGTAAATGATAATCATTAAAGCGAGCCCTAAAATAACAGTTAAAGCATACCAAGCCAACGCTTTAAATAAATCTACACTAGGTGATTCTGCTATTAAAGCTGCCAACAATGCAAAAACACCATATGGTGCTGCCAACATAATTAGATCTACCATCTTTAGTATAACTTCATTGAATCCATCAAAAAAACTTTTAACTGTCTTCGCTTTTTCTTCAGGTATTAAAATCAACCCAATGCCAAAAAAAACCGCAAAGAATATAACTTGTAACATATTTCTATTACTCGTAGCTGCTTCAAAAATATTTTGAGGAACTAAATCTATCAATGCTTGCAATGGACCACTTTCCTTTTGTTTTGATGCCTCATCTTTATATTTTGTAGTTTTGTTGCTATAACCATCTACTAATTCAGTTCTGGTCTTATCTGAAATAGAATTTCCAGGTTTTACAATATTTACAAGGACTAGACCAATAGAAACTGCAATTACAGTTGTTATGATGTAAATAACGATGGTTCTTCCACCCATTTTAGATAATTTAGAAATATCTTTTAGATCAGATACACCTTTTATTAGAGCTGCTAGTATTAATGGAATTGCAATTAATTTCAATGAATTTATGAAAATGGTACCAAAAGGTTTTATCCAATCTTTTATAAATTCTTTACCAAAATCAAAATTTACCATGATAAGAGCAAAAATTACTCCTAATAACATTCCTAATAATATCTGCCAATGCAGTGCTAATTTCTTCATCTATATATACTATAAAATTATAAGCTTGTAATATAAATAAAATCCTAGATATATAAACTTTTTAATCTTACCTAGTTTCGTTTTTTTATGATTATCTAATCCTCTATTTTTGCAGCATATTATTTTTTTTAAATGGAGAAATTAAAAGCACGTTGGGGTATTACATCAAATATTCAAATCTTTCTTATTTTTATTGTTTTTGCAATTAATGGTTCTTTTGCAGCCTGGGTTGCAGACCCATTAACAGCTCTATTTGGTATTTCAAAATCTTTAACGAACGGTTTCATTTATTGGCCTTTAAGAATCATATTGATTTTTCCAATTTATCAACTCACCCTTCCTATAGTTGGTTTTTTATTTGGACAATTTAAATTCTTTTGGAATTTTGAAAAAAAATTTCTTAGGAGATTGGGCCTTGGTTTTCTTTTTAAAAAAAAAGAATAGCATATGAACTTTAAAGAGTTTTTAAAAAATTCAACTAAAATTAAAGAAATAAAACTAGGTGGATTAGATGCACAATTTAGATTAGCTCCAAAAATTCGTTTGGAATATAATGAAAAAAAAATACAAGCTAATAAACCAAAAATTGCAGCAGTTTTAGCTCTTTTTTATCCAAATGACAATAATACAGTTTCCTTACTACTTACAAAAAGAGCCAGCTACAATGGAACTCATTCTGGACAAATAAGTTTCCCTGGTGGTAAAACAGAAGTATCAGATTATAATCTCGAAGAAACGGCATTAAGAGAAACTTTTGAAGAAACTGGTGTGTTTAAAGAAAATACTACCATTTTAAGAGAATTCACTGATGTTTACATACCTCCAAGTAATTTTTTAGTAACTCCTTTTATTGGTGTATGTCATACGAAACCTAGTTTTAAAAAAAATAATGAAGTAGAAGAAATTCTAGAAATATCCTATGATGATATTTTAGATGATAATAATATTCACTTTACTCAAATTAACAATTCCTACATGGAAAAAACTTCTGTACCATGTTTTCAAATAAATGGTTTAATTATATGGGGAGCCACTGCAATGATTTTGAGTGAAATTAAAGAAGCATTAAAAAATATCAAACCATAAATTCTTTTGTACTTTAGCAAGTAATTATATTAAACAACTTTCAAATAATGCCCATATTTAAAAAGAATCCTTTTGGACATATTTTATGGATTAAAAAAGTGTTAATTAGAATTCTTGGTGTTATTTCTCACGGGCGATATAGAAGTTTTAACAACCTGAAAATTGAAGGTTCAGAAGTACTCAGGAATTTACCTGACACTAATGTTCTTTTTATTTCTAATCACCAAACTTATTTTGCAGATGTAGCTGCTATGTTTCATGTATTTAACGCTTCTTTAAAAGGCAGAGATGATTCAATTAAAAATATTGGTTATATATGGAATCCAAAACTAAACTTATATTATATAGCTGCTGGAGAAACAATGCGATCAGGAATCCTTCCAAAAATATTTGCTTACACCGGATCCGTTTCAATAGATAGAACCTGGAGAAGTGCTGGTGAAAATGTAAATAGACAGGTGAAAATGTCCGATATTTCAAATATAAGTAAGGCTTTAGATGATGGGTGGGTAATTACATTTCCTCAGGGAACAACTACGCCTTTTAAACCTATTAGAAGAGGAACTGCACATATTATCAAAACCTATAAACCTACTGTAGTTCCAATAGTTATTGATGGATTTAGACGTTCTTTTGATAAAAAAGGCTTAATGATAAAAAAAAGAAATGTATTGCAATCAATGGTTATTAAAGAACCACTTACCATTGATTATGAAAATGATGAAATTTCTGATATTGTTACTAAAATTGAATATGCTATAGAACAACATCCTTCTTTTTTAAAGGTTATTTCTACAGATGATTATGCAAAGCAAGAGGAAGAATTGAATAATCAACGTAAATTTTGGAATATTTAAATTTTATTTAAATATCATAACATAAACTTATAGTTTTTACTATTTTTATAGTAAAATCCTATAAATGACTATTACACAACTTAAATATGTCCTTTCTGTCGCCGAACACAAAAATTTTACTGTAGCGGCAGAGCACAGTTTTGTTACACAACCAACTTTGAGTATGCAGATACAAAAGTTAGAAGATCAGTTTGATATTCAGATATTTGACAGATCAAAAAAACCTATTGAATTAACTGATATTGGTAAAAAAGTTGTTGAACAAGCTAAAATAATAGTAAATGAAAGTAGTAGAATAACAGATATCGTACATCAACATAAAAGATATGTTGGTGGTGAATTTAGAGTAGGAATAATCCCTACAGTTATGCCAACTTTATTACCCATGTTCTTAAGTAATTTTACAAAAAAATATCCAAAAGTAAAATTGATTATTGAAGAATTAACTACCGAAGAAATCATTAAGAAGATACTTGATAATAATTTAGACGCTGGGCTAGCGGCAACACCTTTAGAAAATGAATTCATAAAAGAAAGCCCTTTATACTATGAACCCTTTGTTGGTTTAACACCCCATGAACACCGTTTGTATAAAAAAAATCAAATTGAAATTGATGATTTAGAAATGGAAGATATTTTGTTACTCGAGGACGGTCATTGTTTTAAAGATAATATTATCAACCTTTGCAGGAATTATAAAACCAACAATAACAAAGGTTTTCAACTAGAAAGCGGAAGTTTTGATACATTAATAAAATTGTCAAAAGAGGGGTTGGGAATGACTCTTCTACCCTATTTACACACCCTAGATTTAAATGAAAAAGATAAAAAACTATTGAAAGAATTCAAGTCTCCAAAACCGGCTAGAGAAATTAGTTTAATATTTCACAAAACACAATTAAAAATTCAATTAATTGAGGCTTTAAAAAATACAATTGATGGTGTTGTTCGAGGAGCAATTTCCTTTAGTGATGTTGAAATTGTAAGTCCTTTGAAAAAATAACTTCTTTTAACTATTTATACATTTTTTCTCTTAACTCTTTCACTTTAGTATCATTTAAATACTCATCAAAAGTTGAATATCTATCTATGACACCATTGGGTGTTAATTCAATAATTCTGTCAGCTACTGTTTGTGCAAATTCATGATCATGTGTTGAAAACAATACAGTTCCTGAAAAATTAATTAGTGAATTATTTAAAGCTTGTATAGATTCTAAATCTAAATGATTAGTTGGCTCATCTAATATTAGAATATTAGCCCTTTTCATCATCATTCTTGAAAGCATACACCGTACTTTTTCTCCTCCAGAAAGAACATTGCTTTTCTTAAGGGCTTCTTCACCTGAAAAAATCATTTTACCGAGAAATCCTCTTAAAAAAACTTCTTCTCTTTCTTCTTCAGTCTGAGCATATTGTCTTAACCAATCAACTAAATTTAAGCTTCCATCTTCAAAATAAGACGAGTTATCGAGTGGTAAATAAGATTGTGTAGTAGTTACTCCCCAATCATACTTCCCAGAATCAGCAACTATATTACCTGCTATTATTTCATAAAAAGCTGAAATTGCTTTCGAATTTTTTGAAATTACAGCTACTTTATCACCTTTGTTTAAGTTTATGTGAATATCATTGAATAAAGTACCTTCTGAATTTGATTTTGACAATCCATCAATATTTAAAATCTGATCACCTGCCTCTCTTTCACTTTTAAAAATGATTGCAGGATATCGCCTACTAGAGGGTTTTAT
>UPTG01000582.1_pt1 | contig 29470 bp, 20 predicted proteins | sample 2160121 | NCBI WGS metagenome assembly UPTG01 (sample SAMN06266255, study PRJEB28933) | marine metagenome | isolation source: Columbia River Estuary | place: USA:Columbia River Estuary, USA | collected 2014-07-27
CAAGATGATGCTTGGGGAGGTGTTTCTACGGATCACGTAAAGTTATGGACTTTAGACATGGACTGGGATGCAGGAAATGGAACAATGAATGCTGCTGTAGAAATTCCTGCAACAGAATTTATATCTGTTTTTGATGGAGGAAGTTTTTCAAACCTAACCCAACCAGGTGGAGGTTCAGCGGTTGACGCTTTGCAAGCCACCATTATGAATCAAGCTCAATTTAGAAAATTTGAAACTTATAATTCAGCATTGTTTAACTTCGTAGTTGATATGGATGCTTCAGGTGGAGAGTTGGCCGGTATTCGATGGTTTGAATTAAGACAAGATGGGGATAATGAACCTTGGTCAGTATACCAAGAAGGAACATATTCCGCACCCGATGGAAGGCATGCCTGGCACGGAAGTATGATTATGGATGCGGTAGGTAATATTGCAATGGGTTATACCTCCATGGCTGGACCTACAACTCCAAATCCAACAGACTTTAGAATAAGTTCTTATTATACGGGTAGATTTGATGGAGATGCAAATAGTGTTATGACGGTTAATGAAGAATTAATTGCTGCAGGTAATGCAAATATTCCAAGTACACGATATGGTGATTATGGAAAAATGGATATAGATCCCTCAGATGATACCACTTTTTGGTTTATTAATGAGTATCAAAATAGTGGTCGTAAAGGAGTTGTTGGTGCATTTCAATTAGTTCCGCCACTACCTAATGATATAGGTGTAAATGGGATCCCAAACCCAAACACAGGTATTTTAACCGAAACAGAAACTATTGAAGTATCTATAAGAAATTTTGGTGTTAATGATTTAACTGATCCAGAAGTGCAATACAGTATAGATGGAAACGCACCAATTATCGAAAATTATTCAGGCACTATCGCTGCAGGTGAATCAGATCTGTATACTTTTATTACTCAAGCAGATTTATCTGAACCTGGAAATCATACGATAGTATCAAGAACAAATTTAGATGAAGATTCAAACCCAGCAAATGATGAAACAACAAAAACAATATTCAATGGAACTGTTTATTGTAACCCTGTAGCTGATTGTTCATTTGGTGATGGTTTTACAAATATTACTGTTTCTGAAATTAATAATGATTCTGGTTGTGAAGGTTATGCCGATTTCACAAACTTGGTTGCAATAGTAGAACCTGGAGAATCATATGATTTAACTGTTACTACAGGCTATGGAGATCAACATGTAAAGGCATGGATAGACTTTAACGATGACGGAACATTTTCAAATGATGAAGTAGTAGTTTCTAATTTTATAATTGCACCAGGTCAAGGTGGTGGTTCATATACTGATACAGCAATTTTAACAGTACCTGCTAACATACCAGCTGGTCAATCTCATAGGCTGCGATTTAAATCTAACTGGCAAGCACCAGTTCCTAATGATGCTTGTGAACTCACACAATATGGAGAAACGGAAGATTATACTGCAAATTTGGGTATATTAAGTGTTGAAGATCTTTCAATTTCTAATGCAGAATTTACAGTAGTTAGCTTAGCAAATAATCAATTTGATATTACTTTAACAACTGATTTTGATGGTTTGGCATCAATAACCATATACAATGTTTTAGGTCAAACTTTAGCATATAATAACCTAGAGAAACAAGGAAATAACTATGTTTATCGTTTAGATATGTCTTATGCTGATGCAGGGGTCTACTTAATTAAAATGGGAGATAACGCTTCTAAAACATATAAGACCTCAAAGATTATCGTTAGGTAATTATATAGCTTATCATTATATAAGAGAAGAGCGGACTTGGTCCGCTCTTTTTTTTCTTTTTTTTTAAAAATAGGCTCTCAATTGAACACTACCCGTATGAACTGCTTTAAAAGTTTCACTCTTTCTTCCAAAATAAGATAAGTTTATATCTAAAAACTTGGTAATCCTTTTTTGCATTAATAACCGCCACGTTAAATTAATATTAGGTTGTAAGCCTTCTAACATTTGATAAGCTACAGGTGAATAAGCATTGCCAATAAAAGAATTATTTATATAATTAAACTCACCGTTTATGGATATTTTTTGAGCATTGGAATAGGCAAAAGAAACTCCAATTTTTTGTTGAGTCAATAACTCGAAATTACTAAGTAGATTTTCTTTGTTTAAGTATTGATAAAAAACATCAAACCGTGTTTGTGAATTAAATAAATATGAAATTTTAGGGTTTATTTCGTAGGTGTTAAGTGTGTAATTTCTACTTTGAAAATTTTGAGTTAGACTTTTATTTTCTCCCAAAGCTCCTGTTAAATTTAGCAGCCAGTTTTCGCGAAATTTATGGTTAAAATTAAGCTGATGACTCTTTAATTTAACCTCTGCTAAACCGATGGATAAAAAATTTCTATTTGCAGTTAAAATGAAGGTGTAGTTAGTCGTAAACTTTTGTTTTCCTCTATTATAGAATAATGCATTCCTAAAATTACTTACCGATGATAATTCCTCAACACCATAATTTTCAAATGGATTTATAATAAACACATCGTTTTTTCTTCTTATTTTTTTGTCAATTAAAAATGAAGTTTGATTGTAAAAATGAGAAATAACTTTTTTAAAATCATTTCTTGTTGACCATTGTTGTGGATTTAAAGTTAAAGTTTGACTGATCTTAGTTTGACTTATTTTTACAAATATTTGATTGGGTAATAGTATTCTAATATATTCTGCTTCATCTTGAAATTGAGCAACTTCAAATTCTTCTAAATCTTGTATTCCATTATTATTATAATCATACCAGGTATAAATCCCTTCTCCAGGTGCTACTTTAACATAGGTAAACTCTTGTTGCGGTAAAACACCATTGTTGGTTTGTAAAGCAGTATTTAAACGGATCCCATTTTTTAAAAATGATTGGTTGTAAAGCAATCTAGAGTTTAATGATTTTTCACCTTCATTAAACTCGTCTTTATCTTTTAAAACTCTATAATTAGCAAACACAGATAATTGTGAGTTGGGTTTATTTAAGATTCTCGATTTTAAATAAACATCATTGGAAGTAGAGACTTTTGTCAATTCTGAATTTCGGAGACTGTCATTCACTCGATGGCGATAACCAACTTCAGCAAAAACGTTAGTACTATCCCCCAATCCTGTAAATACCTCATAGGCATTAAATTTTTGACTTACTGGAGTTAAACTGTCATTAATAACAGCTCGAACTTGATTGTCTTCTATTGCTAATTTTCCTCCAAGCCACGATTTCTTAAATGAATAGGTAGCAACATTATGTGTTCTGAAAAATTTTGAATTTAATTCAGACCCTTTACTTTGCAGGGTACTTCCATTGCTTACTAAATTTAATTTTCCAAAGCGTAAATTAAAATTTAAAACATTTCTATTTCCTGAAAAGTTTTCTGAATAATCTAAATTTTGAAATTCATACTTAAAGTTTCCAATTTTAGAATCTACATACTCCAACCCTCCAATTATAAAACGTTGATCACCCAACGGATTTGTTAAATTCCAATTTCTATTAAATTCTACAGCATACAGACGTTCTATGGTTCTAAAATCTTCATTAATTAAATTGATAGAAGCAAAAGCATCTAATTTTCTAGTTTCAGGTGTTTTTAATATGGTTTGTTTGATGTTTAATTCACCAGCAAAACCATTATTATTACCATTGTCTATATCTGAAAATAGATTTAGATCATTAACGCTTCCAGCTACTTCGAAAGCAATCGTTGTTTTTTCAGTAGGGTGGTATGCTCCATTCACTCCTCCAACTTGTATTTTTGTGGGAGGAGTTAGTTGAATCACAGGGCCGTAATTTCCTTGTAATTCCCCGTCAATAGGTTCAATATATTCAAAAATTCTATTGATAGCATTAATATCACTAACAATATAGTTACCCAATCCATTTCCTAATAATGTAAACCGAACACTGTATAATTCATCTTCTGCAATATTTGAAAACACAAAAGCTTCCACACCATTTATATCTTCTTTTTTATATAATATTTTGTTTTCAGAATAAGTATCTGGTATTGCTGAAGGAGCAATCATTTCAGAGGTGTTATCTCCTGCATCCCTTAAAATAGTCACTTGTTCTTCTGTTAAGCTTTGTTGTAAAGGTTGGTTTTTAGCATCACTTTCAGAATAAACATAAGCACCAATATCCAGTTTTTCACTGGTGTAATTCCCTCCTCCAAAACCTATAAAACGAGTGTAATTTCGATCCGTATATTGATATTCAACACGAATTCTCATATTTGCCGTAATTGGATAGGTAGTGTTAAATTTAACTTCACCTGCATTATAATCAATCACATAATCTTCACTTTCTCCTCTAGATAGCAACAGTCCATTTACATAAACACGTTCACTTCCAGAGACTATTAAAATATAAAGCTCTCCATTTGGACCAACTAATTTATAAGGTCCTTGATTTCCTTCTTGTCCAACAAAATCACTGCTAGAAAACACACCACGAACTAATGCTCCTGATGCAAAAACAGAAGTTTTTGCTCCAGATTTATGGTTGATGGTTCCTCCTAAAGAAATACCTTGAACCTTTTTAGTAAAATTTCCAAAATAACTTTTAGTATTCACTAAATCGACATCACCCGCTCTAATATTCCAATTGTCACTGTAAAGCTCTATAAATAGCTGATCAAACTCCTCTAAACTTTGAGAATACCCTGCTTCTTGTGAAGGAATATTAGAGTCTTGAATAGAAGCTCTAATCGATACTTTATCACTAAGGTTCCCTGAGATTTGAAGATTCAATTCAGAATTTACAACAGCATTTTGATTGTTTCCAACTGTAATACCTCTAGAAATACTTCCTAGGGTATTAAGGCCATCAAATGGTTTAAATTGATTTTTATTACTAGTCTCTTGAAGTGAATATAATTTATTAATACTATTGCTTTTTCGAACTATCACATTGGAATCCAATATAAAATAATCTTTTGTTAAATATTCTGGATATCTCAAATAATTGATGGTCAAAGTGTCATTTTTAGTAACAATGCTTTTTGGAAGAATTAAAAGGCTTTTACCAAAATCAACTTGATATTTACTAGTATCGATAACAATTCCTTTTGTATTTATTATTTGAAAACGAATGGGATTTATACTTACACTATCTATTTGTATCGTATCATTAATTGCAACTTTTCTACTTTGAAAATTGCTAGGGAAGTCTTGCGCAAAACTTACGCTTAGAAACAAACCAAAAAATAAAATTAGAAACAACTTCATAAGTACATTCGCAATAGGTAGAAATATAGTTATTATTAAACTAAAATATGAGCGATTTATTTTGTAAAATTTATTGATAATAATTTCCTAAATATACCTTGTAAAGGTACAATGTTAATTAAATTAGTGCCTGTTATTAAAAATAGAATTCATGAAGATAATTTCTTATAATGTAAATGGTATTAGAGCAGCAATGAAAAAAGGTTTTGCTGAATGGTTGCAACAAGCAAATCCAGATGTTATTTGCCTTCAAGAGATTAAAGCTTTAGAAGAACAAGTAGATATAGAAGCTATTAAAAATGCAGGATACCCCTATAGATATTGGTTTAGTGCGCAAAAAAAAGGGTATAGTGGAGTTGCTATTTTTTGTAAAGAAAAACCCAATCATATTGAATATGGAACTGGAATTGAAAGCATGGATTTTGAGGGCAGAAATCTTCGCATAGATTACGATGAAGTCTCCATTATGAGTTTATACCTTCCAAGTGGTACTAATAGTGCACGCTTAGAATTTAAATTAAATTTTATGGCAGCGTTTCAGAAATATGTAAATGAATTAAAAAAAGACATTCCTAATCTAGTTATTTGTGGAGACTATAACATTTGTCATCAAGCCATCGATATTCATAATCCAGTTGCTAATAAAAACTCATCTGGATTTTTACCGGTGGAGAGAGCATGGATTGGAAACTTTATAGCTAGTGGTTTTATAGATTCCTTTAGATATCTAAATAAAGAACCTCACAATTATACGTGGTGGAGTTACCGAGCAAACTCAAGAGCTAATAATAAAGGATGGCGTATCGATTATCACATGGTTTCAAAACCATTACAAGAAAATATAAAACGAGCCGTTATACTACCGGAAGCTAAACATAGCGATCATTGTCCTTTGATGGTAGAATTAGATTTTAATTAAAAATAATATGATAAAAAAAATCACACTCGGAATAGCATTAATTTCATTGATGACTTCTTGTGTTTCATCAAAAATATATGAAGATTTACAGAGTAAATACGATCTTTTAAAAGAAGAAAATAAATCCTTGCTTTCTCAATTAAATGAAGAAGGTAATAATGAGAATAGTTACTCGGTAAAAAGTCTTCAAAATGAAGTAGAGAAACTGAAGGCTGAAAAAAGTCGATTGGCAATGGATTTAGCAGCTTATAAATCTAGTTATGATCGTTTAAAAGATTCCTACGATGCATTAGAAGCAAATAGCTCTACAAAATTAACTGAGAATTTAGAACTCAATAGAAATTTATTGACCCAGTTAGAAGATAAAGAAAAAGCCTTGGCATTAGAAAGTGCTCGATTGGCACAATTGCAAAAAGAGCTAGAGGAACGCTCTCAACGAGTGGAAGAATTAGAGGGAATAATTAGTGCTAAAGACGCTCAAATGACCACATTAAAAGATGCGATATCGGCAGCACTTACTAATTTTGAAGGCAATGGATTAACCGTAGAGCAACGCGATGGAAAAGTGTATGTTTCTATGGAAAATAAATTATTGTTTGAAAGTGGATCTTGGGCAGTAAATACCAGAGGACGAGAAGCAGTAGTACAATTAGGAAAAGTACTGGCTGATAATCCTGAAATAGCTGTATTAATTGAAGGTCATACCGATTCTATAGTCTATTCCGGGAATGGAAATATTTCAAATAACTGGGATTTATCTACCAAAAGAGCGACTGCAATTGTAGGTATTTTAACTGAGAATCATAAAATTTTAAAAGAAAATCTGACCGCAGCAGGAAGAGGAGAGTTTTCTCCAATTGCAACTAATAGCACTTCAGAAGGAAGGTCAAAAAACAGAAGAATTGAAGTGATTTTAACCCCGAAATTAGACGAGATTTCTAAATTATTAAATGACTTTTAATTGTTTTTTTAAAACCAACTATGAAATACACCCACCTACCTAATACCGATATAAAAGTTAGTAAAATTTGCCTAGGTTCTATGACCTGGGGTGAACAAAACACCGAAGCAGAAGGGCATGCGCAATTGGATTATGCTCTTGAAAAAGGTATTAATTTTATAGATACTGCCGAAATGTATTCGGTGCCAGGAAATCCTAAAACACAAGGAAGTACCGAGTCTATAATAGGTACGTGGTTAGCAAAAAATAACAACAGAGATCAGGTCGTGTTGGCATCAAAAATTACGGGACCGCTTCGTTTTTTTGAGCACATTCGTAAAAATTTAAATTTTAGTAAAGAAGCCTTAAACGATGCTTTGACTAAAAGTTTAAAACGATTACAAACCGATTATTTAGACTTGTACCAATTGCATTGGCCAGAACGTGGAGTAAATGTTTTTGGAGTAAGAGACTATACTCATAATGCCGAATGGGAAGACAATATCGCTCAGGTTTTAGAAGCCCTAGGATCCTTTGTAAAAGAAGGGAAAATTAGACAAATAGGATTGTCTAACGAAACTCCTTGGGGTTTGATGCGTTATTGCGAAGAAGCCAAAAAAGGAGCTAAAAAAATGATTACCGTTCAAAACGCTTACAACCTTTTAAATCGTAGGGATGAAATTGGGTTGTCTGAGGTTTTATTAAGAGAAGAAGTGGGTTATTTAGCCTATTCACCATTGGCTTTTGGAGTACTCGCTGGTAAATATTTAAATAATAACAAGCCTGAAAATGCACGAGTAACACTCTTTCCAAATTACAGTCGCTACAGTAGTGAGCAGTCTAATAAGGCAACAATGTTGTATAACGAAATTGCTAAAAAAAATGGGATAAGCCTAACCCAAATGGCCTTGGCTTTTGTAACACAACAACCCTTTATGACTTCTAATATCATAGGAGCTACTACTATGAATCAATTAAAAGAAAATATTGATAGTATTCATCTTACACTTTCTGATGAAATAATGAGCGCGATTAATGCAGTTCATGCTCAAATTCCCAATCCAGCTCCTTAAAAAATTAGCTAAAAAGATACTTCACTACATCATGGACCTTCGCCACTTTTATAATATTAATTTGATAATTGTTTTTTGGAATTTTACAGTATTTAGAGATAACGATAGATTTAAAACCTAATTTCTCTGCTTCGGTAATGCGTTGCTCGACTCTGGTAACGGGTCTTACTTCTCCTGCCAAACCAATCTCGGCGGCAAAACACATCGATTTATCTATCGATATGTCAATATTAGAGGATAATACCGCGGCAACTACTGCTAAATCGATAGCAGGGTCATCTACTGTAATTCCTCCGGTAACATTTAAAAATACATCTTTTGCACCCAATTTAAACCCTGCTCTTTTTTCGAGAACCGCTAAAATCATATTCAACCTTTTAGCATTATAACCGGTAGCACTTCGTTGAGGTGTGCCGTAAACAGCAGTGCTTACGAGTGCCTGAATTTCAATCATTAAAGGACGCATCCCTTCTAATGTTGCAGAAATTGCTGTTCCACTAAGGTCTTCATCATTTTTTGAAATCAAAATTTCGGATGGATTGCTTACTTCTCGCAATCCATTTCCTTGCATTTCATAAATACCCAATTCATTAGTGGAGCCGAATCTGTTTTTTTGTGAACGTAAGATTCTGTATACATGATTTCTATCCCCTTCAAACTGTAAAACAGTATCCACCATATGTTCCAGTATTTTTGGTCCGGCAATGTTTCCGTCTTTGGTAATATGACCAATTAAAATTACTGGAGTATTGGTTTCTTTAGCAAATTTAATGAGCTCTGTAGTTGTTTCTCTAATTTGTGAGATGCTTCCAGGACTACTTTCTATATAATCGGTATGTAATGTTTGTATGGAATCGATCACCACAATATCTGGACTTAATTCTGCAATTTGAGTAAAGATATTTTGAGTTTTGGTTTCTGTTAGGATGTAACAATTTTCTGAATTTGGATGAATTCTCTCCGCTCTCATTTTTATCTGCTGAGCACTTTCTTCTCCAGAAACATACAATGTTTTATAAGGTAATTGCAATGCGATTTGAAGCATTAAAGTACTTTTCCCTATGCCAGGTTCACCTCCTAAAAGTGTTAAAGATCCAGGGACCAATCCGCCTCCTAAAACTCTATTTAATTCATTGTTTTTTGTGTTTAATCTTGCTTCAGATACTGTAGAAATTTCGTTTATTTTAAGCGATTTAGAAACTCTTTTAGAAGAAGTTTCGGAAACCTTCCAGCTTACTTTTTCTGCTTTTTGGATCACTTCTTCAGCAATCGTATTCCATTCTTTACAAGCGGAACATTGTCCTTGCCATTTCGAAAAGGAACTGCCACAATTCTGACAGAAAAAGGATGTTTTTACTTTTGCCATATACTGGTATAAAAATACTAATATTCTTGAGATTTAACTTTTCGGCACAGAAAAGTAGTTAACAATTATCAGTTTCCTTGGGAAATTTTTTTAGGGTCCAATATGCTCCCCAAAAAAACAGTTAAATAATAAAAAGAGAACAGTAGTAAAGAGCAGAGTTCTAGAACTTAATTGTAGTTCCTAGAACTACTCTAGCTACTTCAAATTCAAAATCATACAATGGAGTAATCCAAAGAGTGGAATCAATTTTTTCAATGTTGTAAAAAGCCAATGGCCCTAATCCATGGAATCGCCAAGCGACTAGCCCAAGATGAATTCTCTCCGAAATTTTATGTTTATAAGTAGACTTATAAAAAAAATTATCTTTTCCATCACCTTTTTCAAAAATACTAAATAGACTATTTTTATCTTTTTCCAACCAAAGCGATGAGCCAAAACGGTAGCCCACTGGAGTCGCAGCACTATTTTCAATACCACTGCTTAAGCCTATTTTTATCCATTTTTTTGGTGCGTATGTAAAACCAACTAATGCCTCTGAAAAATTTTTATTTATTAGCGTATATATAGCTAAATGAAATTTATCAGAAATTTTCTTTTTTCCAAAATAGGTAATCGTTGGTAATACCTCAGAGCGCTCTGGAGTGTACCGAAGAAATACCTTCATTTGAGCAAATGATGTAGCTGTAATTGTAAATAAAACAATAAATAAAATTAATTTTTTCATCATTTTTTTTTGTAAATTTATAACTTAAGTTTAAAACATAAAAAAATGAAAAAATTATTACTATTACTAGTCCTTATTTCAACAATTGGATGCAATCAGAATGAAAAAAAGATACCACATTCTCATAATGCTATAACCAGCATTAAATTACATCAAGAACTTCCTGAAATAGTCCATCTCGATCTTGGAATTGAAGGTAATTCACATGGAGATTTGATGGCTTTTGATTCAGATTTCACCAATGATAAAGGCATGATGGGAATATTAAGTGGTTATATTACGACTGTTGATATACAAAACGAAACAAAAACTTTTGAAGACAGAATGGTGCATATGGTTTTTGACTTTGGAGAAGCCAATACCATAGTAATTGGAGGTAAATCTGAATATCCAAAAATTTTAGGTGCTGAATTTAAAAAACAAATACCGCAAATAAGAGCTGTTATAGGGGGTACAGGAGACTATATGGGGGCTAGAGGTCAATTAACAACTACAAGAAACGAAGATGGGACTTATGAACATCTTATAGAGTTAATGGACTAACTAAAAAGAACAGATAGGCTTTTGCTAACTAGTTCTTGAATTATTTCTCATAAATTATTGAGTTTTATCAAAAGAGGATTTATTTTTAAAAATAAATCCTCTTTTTTTAATATCCGAAATCTTCTTTAATTTTATCTGCTTTGTCTAGCATCAAATCAATAGTTATAAAATCTACTTCTTCTTTATCATAGGCACCTTGGTATATTCTCATCGCTTTTTTAGGTTCCCCGATTTCTTCGTAATAACGAGCTAAATAATAATCACCTAAAGCAGAGTCAGGATATTGTTTTTTTGCCATTGTTGCTATTTCTCTAAGTGATTCCCAATCTTTCTTTTTTTCAGAGGCTTTACAGGTTGCTATAAAATCGGTTACTCTTATAGGATTGCTAAGCCCGAATAAATCTTTGATTGTAGCGTATTTTTCAGTTAAATAAAGGTGAATAGGTTTTTTTAATTTTAAAATTACATCCGTATATTCTTCGTTACTTATTGGACGGTATACGGAAAACATTTTTTCCAAAGCGGAAGGAATGGCCCTGGCTACCAATGAATAGTGAGTAGCTCCTTCAAAATTATCAAAGTTATAATTAAATTTTTCGCTTTTTAATACTTTTAAAGAGGAGTCTAACATTTCAGTGATTTCTCTTAAATCTTTTATGTCATCAGATCCAGTTGCGAGATAATAAAATGTTTTGGTCTGAATTTGAGGAATTCTTACTGGGAGTCGCTCATCTAAAAGAGGTGCTAAATCTGGACTTAAACAGATGTACCCATTAAATAAAGGAGGGTCTTTAAAAAGAAAATAATTGATAAAGTTTGCTGTAAAATCGTGTCCAACTGCAATTGTAAATTTTGCGGTGCGATAATTGTTGTCTATATAAGGAATTAGTTCAAGACCGATAAACTCAAAAAAATCGGCTCCTGTGCCATCTGGCATAAAATCGGTATCACCATAATTGCAATCATCATATCGAGTATTTCCTTGCATAATACCAACTACAATCGATTCGGGCATATCTTCCCAATAACTAAAGAAATCTACATTACCCGCAACAGGTTCGAATAAATAATTAGCATCCATAACCAGCACGATTGGATATACTTTTTCTGTATTTTCTTCATAATCTCTAGGAAGCTGAATTTTTAACCTTCTTGATTGATCTAGAATACTAGATTGAAACTCTTCATAAATAACTTTGGATTGTGAAAAGGAGTTAAGTCCAAAAAACAAACCTGTGATAACTAAAAATATTTTTTTCATTAGAACAAATTTTGATATTTAAAGATAATGATTTTAAAAGCATTATTTTTCCGCATTAAATAAAATTGATTACTTTCTCTTATTGTAAAACGGTAATATTAATAATGATAGTCCTCCAAAGAATACAATAGAGGCAATGTTTGAGGTCCATACGATCCATCCAAACGCAGTTCCGACAGTCTCAGGTATGCTAAAAATTCCTAAAATTCCTGCAACAAAAAATGGGTATGATCCAAAACCACTATTGGTAAAAGCAAAAGAAAAGCTTCCTACTACAAACGTTATAATTAATGTTGAAAAAGCAATATTAGAGGTTTCGTTTAATGTAAAAGTAGCTGTGTAAAAAGACAATAAGTACAGGCCCCAAATTAAAAATGAATGGACTACAAAAGAACTTTTTCTCTTCATTTTTAAGATACTTAAAATCCCATCTTTTAAACCCGAAAAAAATCGAATTATTTTTTTAATAATGGCCGATTTAGAAAATTTTAAGGCTAATAAAAACAATATTAAAAGCACCAAAATAATTCCTAGGAAATTATAAATAGTACTGATTGGTAATAGGTTTAATAAAAACTCAGAAAGCTTATCATATTGCAGTAATAAGGCTATTGCTGTAAATCCAAATAAAAAGAGGAGATCTACAACTCTTTCAGATATGATCGTGCCAAAAGCTTTATCAAAAGGAATATCTTCGTATTTTTTAACAATAAGTGCTCTAGATACTTCTCCGCTTTTTGGAATAAATATATTCATAATATATGCTACGGAAACCGCCATAAAATTATTTAAGAGCTTGGGTTTATAACCTAAAGGTTCTAACATGAAATTCCAGCGATACGCCCTAGAAATATGACTTAATAAACTAAAAAATAGAGAAATAATTATAAACGTGTAATCTGCATATTTGAAGTAAGCTGAAATTTCTTCTAATTGTTGAGGGCTAAATTTTGAATAAGAATAATAAATTAAAAACACACCAAGGCTCAAAGGAATAGCGACTTTTATAAATGCAATAACTGTCTTGTTCATTTATTTTAGTAAATTGTTTGGTTTGTTTGGAGCTACTAAAGTTGGCCTGGTTTTTAATAGCTTCAACAGCAATGATTGAATACCTAATTAGCATTAAAATAGTTCCCCATTACTTCTGCTCGGTAAAGGTATTAATTTAATGCCATATTATCTATTAGTCTTATACCACCAATAAAGCTAGCGATAAAAGCACGATATTTTTTTTTCTTGCTTTTATAAATACCTGTTTTTAGTGTTTGGGTATCGGCTATTTCAAAATATTCTAGTGTAAAAGAAGGATGATTTTTAAATTCCTTTTCCACCAATTGATTTAATTTTAAAATACTTAATAAATTAAAATTCTCTTTTATCTTTAAGAGTGTTTTATAAATTAAAATTGCTTCTTTTAATTGTTTATTGTTAAGGCGTTTGTTTCTAGAACTCATGGCAAGACCACTTGTTTCTCTAATCGTTGGACACCCAATAACTTTTACAGGAAGATTTTCAATTTCAACTAATTTTCTTACAATTCTTAATTGCTGAAAATCCTTTTCTCCAAGATAAGCTTTATTGGGTTTTATTATTCTAAAAAAAAGATTTAATACAGTTCCAACTCCATCAAAATGGCCTATGCGATGTTTTCCTTCCATTTCGCTTTCTATTCCTGAAAAATTATAGCTTTTCGAACTTATATTGTTATTGTATAACTCCAAAGCACTTGGCGAAAAAATAAAAATATTTTTTGAAAAATGTTTTAAATGCGCGATGTCATTTTCTATAGTTCTTGGATATTTTAGCAAGTCATTTGGATTGTCAAATTGTGTTGGATTAACAAAAATACTTACTACAACACAGTCATTTTCCAAATTGGCTTGTTCAACCAAGGAAATATGTCCTACATGCAAAGCCCCCATAGTCGGAACAAATCCAATGGTTTTACGATTTGTTATAAATGGTAAAAGTGCTTCGTTTAGCGAGGAGCTTGATTTATGTATTTTCATTTTAAAAAAATATTAAGACAGTAAAAATAATATATTAAAGTCAGTCTGCATAAATTTTCGTAATTTTGCATTTTTTACGCACCACGAAAAAATTATATATGAAAGATAAAAGGATCTTATATGTGTCTTCAGAAGTAGTACCTTATTTGCCTGAGACTGAGATTTCTTCAATGTCGTTTGAAGCATCTCGAATGGTAAACAGTAACAAAGGGCAAATTAGAATATTTATGCCTCGTTACGGTAATATTAACGAACGTAGACATCAACTTCATGAGGTTATTAGATTATCCGGAATGAATTTGGTGATTAATGATATGGATGTTCCGCTAATTATTAAAGTAGCATCGATTCCTAAAGAACGAATGCAAGTTTATTTTATTGATAATGAAGATTACTTTAAGAGAAAAGCAACATTTGAAGATGAAGACGGAAAGCTTTTTGATGACAATGACGAAAGAGCTATTTTCTTTGCAAAAGGAGTTATTGAAACAGTTAAGAAATTAAATTGGTCACCAGATATTATTCATGTTCATGGATGGTTAGCCTCTTTTTTGCCGCTATATTTAAAAAAGTATTACAACCAAGAACCTTTATTTGAAAATAGTAAAATAGTTACATCTATATACAATCAAGGATTTAAAGGGCTTTTAAATGCTAAAGTTACTAAAAAAATTATGTTTGATGGAATTGATGAAAAACACATAGAAGAATTAAAAGAACCTGATTATGTTAACATGATGAAGGTTGCTATAAAAAATTCAGATGCTATTATATATGGTTCTGAAGAGCTTCCGAATGAATTAGAGGAATATCTTAAAAATACTGAAATACCAATGTTAAAGTATCATAAAAAAGAAGATATTTCTCCTGCTTATTTAGATTTTTACCTTTCAAAAGTATTGTCATAAATACATCATTTTATTTTACTATGAAAACACAAAATACTTTGCCTAAGATAATGGCAATATTATTTTTTATTATTTCTATTGTTTCCTGTCAAGAAGATTTTAATACAATAGGTGGAGATATTGTTGCAAATGATAGTCTTTTATCTCAACTAGATAATTCTCAAACTGTAGTGGCTTATAGCAGGAAACTAGCTCCGGTTCAAACCAACATTATACCGGTTAGTCAATTAGGTATTTATAATGATGGAACCTTTGGAAAATCAACTATAAATTATATAACCCAACTACTAATGAATGTTCCAAACCCTGTTTTTGGAGATTCTATAGGACAAGAAATTGTTTTAGATAGCGTGATGTTATATATCCCCTATTTCAATGAGAACACTACAGAAGAAAGTATTACAACATATACACTAGATTCCGTTTTCGGGAGTGAACCTGTAAATATTTCGTTGTATGAGTCTAATTATTTTTTAAGAGATTTAGATCCCAATTCAAACTTTCAAGATCCTCAGTATTATTACTCTAATCAAGGGCCTATTTTTGAAAATAATTTATTGCAAAACGACTTGTTTACAGAAATAGAAGATTTTGTTCCAAGTAATGTAGGTCATGTTATAATTAGTAATGAAACGGCAGAAGACGGCGTGGTTACTATTGACACTACTACGATTCCACCAGGTATAAGAGTACCATTATCAAATAATTATTTCCAAGAAAAAATATTAGACAAAGAAGGAGATCCCTTTTTAAGTAATAATAATAATTTTAAGGATTACTTTAGAGGAATATACTTTAAAGTAACATCTAATACTGATAATGGAAATTTATTTATTTTCAATCCCCAACTTGCTAACATTACACTTTATTATAAATTTTTAAGAGCCCGAGAAGATAGTTCTGGTAATCCTGTACTAGATGATGATGGGGTAGCTATAATTGACACTATCTTTGAGGAATACGTCTTAAGTTTCGCTGGAGTAAATTTAAATGTTTTTGATAACGAACTGTCTCCAGAAGTTGCTTCAGCCATTGCATCTCCAAACGTAAATGAAGGTGAAGAGAATCTTTATGTAAGGGGAGGTGATGGAATTATAACTGTTATTAATTTATTTGGGGAAGATCTTGATCAAAATGGGGTTTCTGACGAATTAGAAGTACTTCGAGATAAAGATTGGTTAATTAATGATGCAAATTTAAAATTTTATATAGACCAAAGTAAGATTGTTGGCGGAAAAACAGAGCCAGAAAGACTGACCGTTTATAATATTAACAATAATACGGTTTTAGCTGATTATTTTTTAGACCCAACATCTGGAGAGGAACCCAATAATGCAATATCAAATCACATGGGAAGAATTGAAAGAAATAGCGATGATTTAGGGGTTTCTTATGAAATTAATTTAACACATCACATCAGTAATTTAATTAATAAGGATTCAACAAATGTTTCCATAGGTTTAATTACAACTCAAAACGTGTTGTTAAATGGCTTTCAAAAACTAGACACGATACTAGACCCTAATCAAAATTTACAAACCATTAAAACGGTACAAAGAAATAGTGTGATTTCTCATGAAGGCACGGTTCTTTTTGGAAATAATACGCTTGATGAGGATAAAAAATTAATTTTAGAAATTTACTATACCGAAATAAATTAAAAATAATGTGCGGAATTACAGGATACATAGGGGATAAAGAGGCCTACCCAATTATTATTAATGGATTAAAAAGACTTGAATATAGAGGTTATGACAGTGCAGGAGTCATGATTTATGACGGTACTGAAATTAACCTAACTAAGACTAAAGGAAAAGTAGCTGCATTAGAAACAATTACCAACAAAGATCCGAAAAGAAGAGAAGGCAAAATAGGTATTGGCCATACAAGATGGGCTACCCACGGTGTTCCTAATGATATTAATTCCCACCCACATTTTTCTAAATCGGGTAATTTAGTAATTGTACATAACGGGATCATTGAAAATTATGACACTTTACGAAAAGAATTAATTTCCAGAGGTTATACTTTCCAAAGTGATACAGATACAGAAGTTCTTGTAAATTTAATTGAAGAAGTACAAAAACAAGAAAAATGTAAACTAGGAAAGGCTGTGCAATTGGCATTAACCCATGTGACAGGGGCTTATGCGATTGCCGTTTTTGATAAGAAAAAACCCAATGAAATTGTTGTAGCAAAATTAGGAAGTCCAATAGCAATTGGAGTAGGAAAGGACAATGAAGAATTTTTTATAGCTTCTGATGCTTCTCCGTTTATTGAGTTTACCAAGAATGCTGTTTATCTAGAAGATGAGGAAATGGCTATTATTAAACTTGGAAGAGATATCCGAGTAAGAAAAATAATGGACGATTCGCGAATTAAAACTTCAATTCAAGAACTTCAATTAAGTTTAGAGCAAATAGAAAAAGGTGGATATGATCATTTTATGATCAAAGAAATTCATGAACAACCAAAAGCAATTATTGATACGTATAGAGGTAGAATGTTGGCTGATGAAGGAATTATAAAAATGTCTGGGGTTGATGATAACCTCAAAAAATTTTTAAATGCAGAGCGTATTATAATTGTAGCCTGTGGAACTTCATGGCATGCGGGTCTTGTTGGAGAATATCTTTTTGAAGACATGGCTAGAATTCCTGTTGAGGTTGAATACGCGTCTGAATTTAGATATAGAAACCCAATTATAACCTCTAAAGATATTGTGATTGCTATTTCGCAATCTGGAGAAACAGCAGACACGCTAGCTGCAATTAAATTAGCAAAATCTAAAGGTGCTTTTGTTTTTGGAGTTTGTAATGTAGTAGGCTCATCTATTGCTAGAGAAACAGATGCTGGAGCTTATACCCATGCAGGACCAGAAATAGGAGTTGCATCCACCAAGGCATTTACAACTCAAATAACGGTATTATCGTTAATTGCATTAAAACTAGCCAAGGCTAAAGGAACACTTTCAAATTCAGCATTTCACACCTACTTGCAAAAAATGCAATTGATTCCATCTAAAGTTGAAAAACTATTGCAATTAGACCATAAGGTTAAAGAAATTGCAAGAGTCTATAAAGATGCTAAAAACTGTTTATATTTAGGAAGAGGATTTAACTTTCCTGTGGCATTAGAAGGGGCTTTAAAATTAAAAGAGATATCATATATCCATGCTGAAGGATATCCTGCTGCTGAAATGAAACATGGACCCATCGCTTTGATTGATGAGAACATGCCCATTTTTGTTATTGCCACCAATAAGGGACATTATGACAAAGTGGTTAGTAATATTCAAGAAATTAAATCTAGAAGTGGTAAGATTATTGCCATTGTTACAGAAGGCGATGTAACGGTAAAAGAAATTGCTGATTATGTTATTGAAATTCCAGAAACGGAAGAAGCACTAACACCCTTATTAACAACAATTCCTTTTCAATTATTATCGTATCATATAGCAGTAATGCTAGATAAGAATGTAGATCAACCAAGAAATTTAGCAAAATCCGTTACAGTGGAGTAGTTACTCGTGACAATTACTCTTACCCTATTGGTTACCTAAAGATATCTAAAATCTTCAAAGAAGAAGGTTTTAAAATACCTCGTGGGAGTATCTTAAAGAACAACAGTTTTCTTTAATTTACAAAAAAGTAAAGGTTCGAGAGGAACGAATTAATAGAAAGGATATCGTTAAAATTTCTAATTTCACAGTAGAAAATAATATCTATTTTTAATCGGGTTTATAAAATAAAAGACACTTTTAGCCTAGATCATTCTTCTTGAAATTTAATATTAAGGCAATAATTAATACATTTAAATTAAATAGATTTTTTCTCTTATAATATTAATTGCTAAAAAAAAGCAGTTAATTTTTAGATAATAATAAGGTAAAAGAAATACACGGAATTTTATGGTTTAATATATGGTAGCACTAATTTAGATTGCCAAATTCTTAATTTTAGGTTAAAATTATGTATATTTCGAACATAAAAATCAATTCAAACAATTATATGAAGACAATTATTACACTTTTTTGTATGTGTTTTAGCTTAGTAGCTTTTTCACAAACTACCGTTACTGGTAATGTTGTAGACGAATCCCAAGAACCAACTTTAGGAGCAAATATTACCGTAATGGGTGTTGCTATTGGAACATCTACAGATTATGATGGTAATTTTACCTTAACAGTTGATCAGGAACTGCCATTTTCAATTCAAATTAGTAGCATTGGTTATCAAACTGTTATTCAAGAAGTAACAGCTAATAACCAAATGTTTAATATTACATTAATAGAAGGAGACCAATTAGACGAAATTGTTCTTTCCGCTTCTAGAACTCCTGAAAGTGTTAGAGAATCTCCTGTAACTATCGAAAGATTTGATACCAGAGATATTAAAAATGCAACCTCGCCTGACTTTTATGCTAGTTTAGAAAACCTTAAAGGTGTTGATATCAATAAAGGGAGTTTAACATTTAGTTCGTTAAATACTCGTGGCTTTGCAACATTTGCAAATACTCGTTTTGTTCAATTAGTCGATGGAATGGACAATTCTTCACCAGCGTTAAACTTTGCTATTGGAAACTTTCTAGGATTGAACGAATTAGACGTTCAGAGTGTTGAATTATTACCTGGAGCTTCTTCTGCGCTATATGGTGCGAATGCTTTTAATGGTATTCTTTTTATGACGAGCAAAAGTCCTTTTGATGATCAAGGAGTTAGCGTATATGTGAAAACCGGAATTACTTCACAACAAGCTGCCGGAGATAATAACTTTTACGATTTTGGAATTAGAGCGGCACATAAGTTCAGTGACAAATTTGCTGCAAAAGCAAATTTTTCATACTTACAAGGTACAGAGTGGTATGCTACAGACACCAATCAATACAAACTAAATCAACCTGGAACTCCAGATACTGTTATCCCATTTGAAAATCAACCTGCACACGATGGATTGAATATTTATGGTGATGAGGTAAGTTTAGGTGCACTAGGTACAAATTTAAATGAAGTTGGTCAATCAATAGAAGCTCTTGGATTAATTCCAGCTGGATCAAGTGCTCTTATTCCAGCAGTAAATGTATCAAGAACAGGATATAGAGAACAAGATGTTACTACCTATGAGGCTGCAAGTGGTAAAGCAGATTTTTCTTTAAACTATAGACCAACAGGAGGTGATTTGGAAGTAGTTTGGAATTCTAAATTTGGATTTGGAAGAACAATCTATCAAGGTGCTAACAGGTATCAATTGGATAACTTCTTAATGCAACAACATAAATTAGAACTAAGAAGTAAAGACTTTTTTGTTAGAGGGTATATGACAAGTGAAGATGCTGGTAATTCGTACGATATGCGATTTACGGGTATTAATTTATCTAAAGTTAATGCGACTGAATGGTTTGGGCTCTATGCGGGAACTTATTTGCAATCTGTGTTAGGAGGAGCTACTGATGCTCAAGCCCATGCAGGTGCTAGACTTCAAGCAGATGATGCTTATACTTTGCAGCCAGGGACAGCAGAATTTAATGCAGCTTACGATCAAATTATTGATAATCCAGATGTTAATGAGGGGTCTAAATTTGTTGACCAAACAAAAATGTATGTTGGTGAGGGTAATTATAATTTCAGAAGTCTTTTAAAGGATTATATGGATCTTCAAGTGGGAGGTTCTTACAGACAATATTCATTAAACTCTGATGGAACAATTTTCACCGATTATGATGGGCCTATTGAGTATGGTGAATTAGGCGCTTATGTGCAAGGTTCAAAAAAATTCCTAGCAGAAGAAAGATTAAAATTAACAGCTTCTATTCGTGTTGATAAAAATGATTTTTTCGATGCTAAATTTTCGCCAAGAGTTTCTTTAAATTATTCAGCGGGTGATAAAAAGCAACACAACATAAGAGGTTCCTACCAAACAGGATTTAGAAATCCAGATACGCAAGCATTGTTTATAGGATTTGATGTTGGTAGAGCAATTTTAGTAGGTTCTTCACCAGATAACTTAGATAGAAGATTGCCAGGAACAGATTTAACAGGTCAAGATGCTTACTTTAATTCTTATACAAGGACATCAGTAGAAGCGTTCGCTGCGACTGGAGATCCAACTTTATTAGAAGCGACAGTAACTTCCCTTGTTCAACAAGAAAAAGTTACTGCTTTTGATATTGGGTATAGAGGTAAAATTGGACCAATTAATTTAGATGCGAATCTTTACTATAACATGTATGATGGATTTATCAATCAAAAAATTGTAATTACTCCTGAAAATGGTAGTACTGCCGATGGTTCTGCTATCGCTGATATCGTTACTGGTCAATACAAAGCTTTTCAATTATACACTAATGCCACTGAACAAATCCAATCTTATGGTTTTGTGGTTGGAGGTAATTTTAAATTTGCTGAGAACTTTGTTTTTGGAGTAAATTATACTTATGCTAAATTTGATTTTGATCAAGCTAAAGAACCAGATTTTGCTGCTGGATTTAATACCCCAGAGAATCAGGTAAAAATTTCAATTGGAAATCCGAAATTATTTAAAAACTTTGGATTTAACATTGATGGACGTTATAAAGGTTCATATTTATGGGAATCGAGTATTGCTAATGCAGTGATGCCAGAAATATATGTTGTAGATGCTCAGATAAATTATGGAATTCCTGCAATAAAATCTGTTATTAAAGCAGGTGCGACAAATCTAGGAGGTAATGAGTATCAAAGTGCAGTAGGTACTGGATTTATTGGATCTCAATATTACATCTCTTTAACTATAAATAATTAATAATAAATAATAGTAATATGAAAATATTTAATTTATACAAAAGTATTGGAGTACTTGCTTTAGCAATTACTTTATTGACATCTTGTTCTAATGATCAATATTGGAGTGATCCAGTAACAGAAACACTTCCTACATTAACTTCAGGTTCTGCAGATTTTTCTAATTATGTAGCTCTTGGAGCTTCTTTTTCTGCCGGAGTTAGTAGTGGCTCATTATTTATTGCGAGTCAAAACAATTCGTTCCCAAATACATTAGCAGGGGCTATGGCAAATGCTGGTGGGGGAGATTTTAGACAACCATTGGTAAGTGACAATATTGGAGGTTTACTTTTAGGAGGAGTTAAAATAGTAAATCCTAGATTGTATTTTAATGGATCAGGACCAGCACAATTCCCGACGGATGTTATGCCGACAACTGAAGTTACAAATATTTTAACTGGACCTTTTAACAACATGGGTGTTGGGGGAGCTAAAAGTTTTCATTTTGTAGCACCAGGTTATGGAAATCTTGCCGGTGTTCCTTTAGGTTTAGCAAATCCTTATTTTGCACGAATGGCTTCAAGTCCTAATGCAACAGTATTAGAAGACGCAGTGTCTCAAGATCCAACATTTTTCACAATATCTGTAATGGGGGGTAATGATGTTTTAGGTTATGCTACTTCAGGAGGAGTTGGAACGGACCAAACAGGAAATTTAGATCCTTCTACCTACGGGTCAAACGATATTACAGATCCAAACGTATTTGCATCTGTTGAAAATTCGATAGTAGCTGCTTTAACCGCTAATGGATCTAAGGGTGTGCTTTCTAACGTTCCTTATGTAACCGATTTACCATATTTTACTACGGTACCTTTTAACGCTGTACCTTTAGATGCAGCAACTGCTGCATTATTAAATGGTGCTTTTGCCGAGTACAATGGAGGATTGTTATTAGTAGAATCCCTAGGATTAATAACAGCTGAGGAGAGAGCATCAAGAACTATCTCGTTTTCAGAAGGCCAAAATGCGGTTACTATAGTAGATGAAGACTTAACCGATTTAAGCGCTTTAGGTCTTCCTAATTATAGACAAGCAACATCAAATGATTTAGTAGTTCTACCAGCGAGTTCGTTTATAGGTACTTTAGTAGATAACAATCCGCAGTTAATAAATGGGGTTTCTGTTCCTTTAGCAGATAATTGGGTGTTAACCGGTATTGAGACTCAGAACGTATTAACAGCTACAGATGCATATGCTGCAACAGTAGAGGCCCTAGCTGACACATACGGTTTAGCTTTTGTAGATTTAAGACTTGTTTTAGCTGAAGCAGCTACCACTGGAATCATGTTTGATGAATTTAATTTAAATACAAATTTAGTACTAGGAGGTTTGGTAAGTTTAGATGGTGTTCATTTAACCGCTCGTGGCTATGGACTTATGGCTAATAAGTTCTTAGAGGCTATTGATGTAACCTATGGCTCTAATTTTGGAGCATCAGGTTCTATGATTAAAGCAAATGATTATGTTATTATGTATCCAGAAACACCAAATTTTTAATAATTAATTTTTATAAAATATTAAAAAACCGAAGTATTTAACTTCGGTTTTTTTATTTAATTTTTTTTCATAGTTTATTTCTGAGACTTTATATGGTTAATTAAAAAGTATTAGTTAGAAATAAAAATATAGAGTTTAGGCTTGTATATTTTCATTATAAAAAACTATATTTGCAGCGTTTAAAATAGGGGATATTTACAACCCTAATAGTACTAAAAAATAAACAGTTAATAATGTCAAAAGTTACAGGTAAAGTTGCCCAGATTATTGGACCCGTTGTAGATGTTGAATTTGCAAACGGATCAGAACTTCCAAAAATTTACGATTCTCTTGAAGTAAATAATAATGGAAAATTATTGGTATTAGAGGTGCAATCACATATTGGAGAAAATACGGTGAGAACTATCTCTATGGATTCAACAGATGGATTAAGTAGAGGGGTTGATGCAATAGCAACTGGACTTCCTATTCAAATGCCAATTGGAGATGATATCTACGGGCGTCTTTTTAATGTTGTTGGTGATTCAATTGATGGTATCGGTAATTTGCCAAAAACAGGAGAAAATGGAATGTCAATTCACAGGGATGCTCCAAGATTTGAAGATCTTTCTACTTCTACAGAAGTCCTTTTTACAGGGATTAAAGTAATTGATCTTATTGAACCTTATGCAAAAGGTGGTAAAATTGGTTTATTTGGTGGAGCAGGTGTTGGTAAAACAGTACTTATACAAGAGCTTATTAATAATATAGCAAAAGGACATGGTGGGCTTTCAGTATTTGCTGGAGTAGGAGAACGTACTCGTGAAGGGAACGATTTACTTCGTGAAATGTTGGAGTCTGGAATTATAAAATATGGTGACGACTTCTTACATTCCATGGAAGATGGAGGTTGGGACCTTTCAAAAGTTGAAAAATCTGCTTTAAAAGAATCCAAAGCAACGTTCGTTTTTGGACAAATGAACGAGCCTCCTGGAGCTCGTGCACGTGTTGCATTATCAGGTTTAACAATTGCTGAATATTTCCGTGATGGAGCCGGAGATGGACAAGGAAAAGATGTTCTTTTCTTTGTAGATAATATTTTCCGTTTTACACAAGCAGGTTCTGAGGTGTCAGCACTTTTAGGTCGTATGCCATCAGCAGTAGGATACCAACCAACATTAGCTACCGAGATGGGAGCAATGCAAGAGCGAATTACTTCAACTAAAAGGGGTTCTATTACCTCTGTACAAGCGGTTTACGTTCCTGCAGATGATTTAACAGATCCAGCACCAGCAACAACATTTGCTCACTTAGATGCAACAACGGTATTGTCTCGTAAAATTGCTGAGCTAGGTATTTATCCAGCGGTAGATCCATTGGATTCTACTTCTAGGATTTTAACTGCTGATATTTTAGGAGATGAACATTATGACTGTGCACAACGTGTAAAAGAGTTATTACAACACTACAAAGAATTACAAGATATTATCGCAATTTTAGGTATGGAAGAGTTATCTGAAGAAGATAAACTTTCTGTATATAGAGCTAGAAAAGTTCAACGGTTCTTATCTCAACCTTTCCACGTTGCTGAACAATTTACTGGGATTCCAGGATGTTTAGTAGATATTAAAGATACTATTAAAGGATTTAATATGATAATGGATGGTGAATTAGATAAATTACCTGAAGCTGCATTTAACCTTAAAGGAACCATTGAAGAGGCTATCGAAGCTGGTGAAAAAATGTTAGCTGAAGTATAATAGCACACTTAATAATAATTGTATGTATTTAGAAATAGTAACTCCAGAAGCTTCTTTAGTAAGTGGTGAAGTAGAATCTTTAACAGTACCCGGAGTAGATGGTGAGTTTCAGATGTTAAATAACCATGCATCTATTGTTTCATCATTACAAAATGGAAAAGTAAAATTTAAAGGAGCACCTACTTTTACTAAAGGATTTGAAGATAAATTCGCTAAGGAAAATGATGGTAGATGGTCTTTACAAATAAATAGTGGCACCATCGAAATGAAAGAAAATAAAGCAGTTGTTTTGGCAGATTAAGTCCAAGCTATCATGATATTTTAAAATCCTAAATTTTATTAATTTGGGATTTTTTTATTATATAATTTTAAATCTATCAGCTATTTTTTTAATCACTATTTTAAGGTAATTTCTTCTTTTTAATCGTAGAGTGACGTATTAAAATTGTTAAAAATAGATTGTCATACTTTGTTTTTAATAACTCATTTTCAATGTTTTATCAAGCTATTTTTTATCGTCTAAAGATTAATTATAATCGATACTTTTTGTTAAAAATAGATTACATATTTAAAAATAACTTTATTTTTGCTTTTTAATAACATGGCTATGAAAATAAAATACAAGTTCCTGTTCGTTACTTTATTTTTGGGAACGGTTTCACTTTCACAAGAGACCACTTCTGAGGAACAATTAGATGAAATATTAATTACTTCCAGCAGAATAGATTTACCATTTTCTGAAAACTCTCAAACCATTACTGTGATTACTTCTGAAGATATTAAGAACAGTACCGCAACCAATGTTACTGATTTGTTGCAGAGCGTTGCAGGACTTGATATTAGAAGAAGAGGAATTGACGGTATGCAATCAGATATTTATATTCGTGGGGGACAATTCAATCAAACTTTAATCTTGATCGATGGTTTTAAAACGGAAGATCCACAAACTGGACACCATACCATGAATATGATGATTCCTATAGAAGATATTGAACGAATTGAAATAATTAAAGGGCCATCAGCAAGAATATTTGGTCAAAATGCATTTTCTGGAGCGGTCAATATTGTAACAAAAAGCAATGTAAAAGAGCAATTAAAATTGGAACTAGGAAGTGGTTCATATGGTAAATTAAGCCTAGGACTTACTGCAGCAACTAATCTTGAAAAATCAAGTCATTTGGTAAATTTTGAATATAATGGTAGTAAGGGTTATCGTGAAAATACGGACTATAATAATATTAATTATTTTTTAAAGAGCAGTATACAAACCAATCATCAGCCTATTGATGTAATAGCAACATTCATTGATCGAAAATTTGGGGCTAGTAACTTTTATACCAATAATCCAGTATATGACGAATATGAGGAAACTCAAACAAGTTTGGTTGGAATTTCAACTTCTATCAACAAAAACAATTGGACCTTTAAACCAAAATTATATTGGAAAAGAGGACAAGATATGTTTGTTTTAAAGAGGGACGATCCAAGCTTTTCCAGAAACTTTAATATTACCAATAAAATAACAGCAGAAGTAAATTCTTCGTTTAAATCTTCATTGGGAATTACAGGTATTGGATTAGATCTTTCTGAAACTACTTTATCAAGTAACAACCTAGGAGATCAAAATAGAACGGTTGTTAATATGTTTGTAGAACATCGTCTTTTATTGATAAATAATAAATTAGATATTACTCCCGGAGTTTCGTTGAGTTATTATTCAGATTTTGATTTTTATGCATTTCCAGGATTGGATGTTGGATATTCATTTTCCAATAATTTAAAAATTTATGGGAATATTGGCTATTCTTATAGAGTCCCCACTTACACTGAATTATACACTAATATTCCAAACTTTCTATCAGGTAATTCAGAGTTAAAACCTGAAAAAGCACTTGCAGAAGAATTAGGAATAAATTACACCATCAAGAAATTAGAATTGACTGGGGCGATTTTTAGAAGAGAAGCTAAGGATTTGATAGATTATATTAAGGAAACAGAAGAAAGTCCAATTTTTGTAGCTCAAAACCTAAGAGAAGTGACAACATCTGGATTTGAATTAAATGCAGCTTATAATTTTATCCTTTTTAATAATTCTCAGAGAGTGAAATTAGGTTATACTTTTTTGGAAGATGATTATCATGATACAAATGTTTTCGCTTCAAGGTATTTAATAGACACTTCAATAAAGAATCATTTTACTGGAGTGTTTGATTTTACGATTGCTAAAATTATAAAGCCTAGTATTACTTATAAATATGTAGAAAGACCACAAGAATCCTATAGTATTGTTGATGCAAAACTTGCTGCAGCTATTAAATCATTTTCTGTATTTATACTCTTTAATAATATTTTTGATACAGAATATTATGAAAAGGATAATGTAATTATGCCAAGGAGTAATTTTGAGTTTGGACTGACTTATACATTTAAATAAAAATCAATATTTACTGGGTTAAAAGCAAATATCTCTGTTAAAATAAATCAAATTTAATCGCTTTTATAAAATTTGAGAAGTTTGTAAAATAATACAGTTCCAACATACAAAGCCATTCCATAGCAAGTATGACAAATAAAAGTTCGTAGCAGTAAAATTTCTTTAATAGAACTATCAGCTCCAGCCCATCCCAGACCAAGTGCGGGCATTTCTAGATACAAAGGCATAAACATAAATAACCACATCATAATTAATGCAGGTAGTATTTTTGGTCTGGATTTTAGGATTTTAAAACTAAGTAAAAAATACAAATAAGTGTCCATGAGGCAGACAAGTATATGTGCTGATAGTCCAACAAATGTTTCTCCTTTTAATTTGGGGATTTTCGAAAAATTTGGATCTGGAAATAAAGCCTCTCCACTAAATAAGGTGATAATATATCTCCCTAAACTTTGATAGCCTGCCAAGATAGATCCCATATCATAAATTTCAGCAATTATTTTTGCAGAAGTATCAATAACTATTGCTCCAAAAATTCCAACAAAAAGCAACGCTATTATTTTTATTTTAATACCATGGTCATTAAAATAGTTGTTGCTCATTCTATGTTAGGTTGTGTATAATTTATTGTATTGTGTTAACGAATCTAAATAGATTTTTTTAAAAATAAAAATCAAGCAATATTTTATGCTATTGATTGGCTTAAATTGATTGATTTAGGCAATCATTGTGTTTTATACTTTATTAACTCATTGACCTTATCGTAAACTAAAAACGATTCCCAGCCTCGATATAACAAATAATCAGCTAGTTTTTTTCTTTTTTTTTGTAGGTTATTTTCAGAACTTAATTGAAAATATCGTTTTTGTGCCAATTCGCTAAACGTGTTTTCATAGTCTTTGTCAGTAATCTCTTTTAGTCCTAAATCAATATTATATTTAGAAATGTCTCTATGCCTGAGTTCTCTTACAATACGTTGTTTTCCCCATTTTTTATGGTTGAATTTCCCTCTTGTAAATGCTTGTGCAAATCGAGTTTCATTTAAGAAATTATGTTTTAATAAATGAAGAATAATGATATCGATTGCATCAGGAATCATTCTCATTTCTCTCAGTTTTTGATTCACTTCTTTATGACAACGTTCTTGGTAAACACAATAACCCTCAAGTTTAGAAGTCGCTTCTTTTAGGGTATATGTTTTTTGATAATTGAAATTCACTAAAAATTGTATTTTTCAAATTTAATTAAAAAAAGGTATAAAAAAACCTCCTAAGTTTTCACAAAGGAGGTTTTTTTCAGGTTATTTTATCTTCGAATCATCTTTGTCTACAAAGTGATATTCTAGATACGTGTAAGCATCTCTTGGTTGTATTGTCACCCACTTCTTGTGCTCCATAAACCACTTGGTTCGCACGGATGGAAAACCTTTTGTTAAAAAGGCCGCTATAAAAGGATGTGTGTTTAGAGTTATCTTCTTATAGTCTTTTTTGATAAGATTTTTAAGCTCATCAGTCATTTTATTCACCAATACTATTGGTGCTTCAACCTCGGTAGTCTCTCCATTATTTGGATTTTCTTCTCGAGTTTTAATATTCATTTCTGGTCGTACGCGTTGTCGGGTTATTTGTATTAAACCAAACTTAGTAGGGGGTAATATTTTATGTTTTGCACGATCGTCGCTCATTTCTTTAAGCATGTGATCGAATAATTTTTTTCGATTGGCAGCTGTTGCCATATCTATAAAATCGATAACAATAATACCTCCCATATCACGCAATCTTAGTTGTCGTGCTACTTCGCTAGCAGCAATTAAGTTTACTTCTAATGCGGTTTCCTCTTGATTATTTGTTTTACTACTTCGGTTACCGCTATTAACGTCAATTACGTGCAACGCTTCAGTATGCTCGATCACCAAGTAAGTCCCCTTACTTCCTGATACCGTTCTACCAAACGCTGTTTTGATTTGACGTTCAATCCCAAATTTTTCAAACAAGGGATT
>UPTG01000587.1_pt1 | contig 29426 bp, 29 predicted proteins | sample 2160121 | NCBI WGS metagenome assembly UPTG01 (sample SAMN06266255, study PRJEB28933) | marine metagenome | isolation source: Columbia River Estuary | place: USA:Columbia River Estuary, USA | collected 2014-07-27
GAGAAATAAAGTTCCTGAGGACTAAGTACCACGATCAAGAGTAGCTTGTTACGGATTTTAAATACGTGTTAATGGGTACAATTGCATGGACCTTGTTTTACTTGTTTATTAAAGTTTTACCGCTTAGGTTCTTACTTGTTGGGAAAGACCCAACTCCCGAGTAGAATCTTGACCTAAGAAACAGAATGGTCTCATTTGTTCATGGATTGGTAGCATTTGGTATGAGTTGCTACGCCTTTCTTAATCAAAGGACAGAATGTGGAGAACTAAACACCCCTTACCAAAGAAATGTAATGATATTTAGTTTTAGTTACTTCACATACGATTTGATTGCCATGCATTTTGAAGGCCTGTTGGATACTGCAATGACTATCCACCATCCTTTATGCATGTTTGGGCTATTTTTGCCTCTATATGAGAACGTTTCAGGCAATTTTTGTTTAATGGCAATTTTTATATCAGAGATATCGAATCCACCTATGACAATGAGACATATGCTTAGATTGACGGGAAGAAGATACACTAAGGGATATGAAGTAGCCGAAGTTAGTTTTATATGCCTTTACTTCTACGGTAGATTTATTGCTGGTACTCCGATTGTTAACTAAACGTTATAATGTCAAAGCAATCATATTTTCTTGAAAATCACGTGTATAGGTCTGATGGGGTAATCGTACTATTTTATCATCTAAATGTACAAAACATTAATGAGAAGGTACAAAGAAGTGCTCAATAGAAAACGACACGGAATCAAATATAGCTGGTTCCAACCTCTGTCAAAGATTGAAATTCAAAAATTAGGAATTAAAAGCGTGAAGGTTTCAGCAATTCCATAACTCCAAGAAGTAGCATAATCCTTATCCAAACCAGAAGTTTTATTATCTAAATCAGTTGTTAACTCAGATTTCCCTCTTGTGCTTTCTGTACCGTATTCCATAGTGGTACTCAAACGAGTAACAGCAGTACCTGAAGCCAATAAAGCTGCTAAAACCAATACTCCAGAACGCTTTGCAAAACTGGTAAGATTATTAGCTTTTAAATCTTTAACAAACTGAACAACCCCTATTAAAATAAGTACTAGTACTAGGTAATAAGTGATCTGTAAATGGTTAGCATAAAGTTCCAAAGCCACCGCTAGTGCTGTTAATACTCCTCCTAAAATCATCCTTCCTCTGTAGGTATAAAGCACAGCTGCTACTACCATTGGCACATAAGCTATTGCATGTGCTTTGGTCATATGACCAGCCATTATAATGATAAAAAAGTAGGAAGAAAAAGCAAAACCAATTGCACCTACAGCTGAGAGTCGATAATCAACTTTAAGACTTAGCAATAATAAATAAAATCCTAACAAATACAAGAACAATAGATTGGCTGGCCTTGGAATTCCTAGAGAAATAGCTTTAACAACATATTGGATTAAATTAGCATTTGATTTTGTAGAAATCTGATAAGCTGGCATTCCTGAGAACATAGAGTTGGTCCAAAGTGCTTCTTCTCCTGTATCTTCTCTGAAATCTTGAACTTCTTTACTCATACCTTTCCAGTGCTTTATATCTGGCATATCCAATACTTTACCTTGCATAACGGGTGAAAAATAGGCAAAAGAAATACCCACAAATAATAGGATTACTATTAGATGTGGGCTTAGTTTTTTAATTTGTTCCATATTTGTATTTTACTCTTCAACTTCTTCAAAATCAACATAATCACCTACATTATCTGATTTAGTTTTTGTGGAAAATTTAGTTTTTTCAAGTGTCACCTTTCCCTCCTGTTGTGGTGGGTTTTGAGGATTTTGATGTTGCTGATTAAACTGCTGCTGAAAACGATCTTGCATTTTATTAGCAAAACGTTTTAATAAAATTGGTGCTAACAACCTAGTAAGTATCTTTATTAAATAAGAAATAAAGAAAAACCAAAATAGAAATTTAATTAATCCTGCTAACATATTATCTACTTAAATATAGATTTCGCTCAGAATATACTTTGGTAAAGTAATCATCTTTTAAATCATCAATAAAATAAATTGCTTCTCCTGTTGATTTCATTTCTGGACCTAGTTCTTTATTTACATTAGGGAATTTATCAAACGAAAATACCGGAACCTTTATTGCATAACCACCCTTAGTAGGGTTAAAATTAAAATCCGTTACTTTTTTATCTCCTAACATCACTTTTGCAGCATACTTTACATAAGGCTCGTCATACGCCTTAGCAATAAAAGGTACCGTTCTTGATGCTCTTGGATTAGCTTCAATTACATAAACTATTTCATCCTTAATGGCAAACTGAATATTAATCAACCCAACCGTTTCTAGTGCAACCGCAATTTTGTTTGTAATATCAATCATTTGCTGACGTACATTGTCGCTTAAATCAAAAGTTGGAAGCACTGCATAAGAATCTCCAGAATGAATTCCACAAGGTTCAATATGCTCCATCATTCCAATAATGTATACATTTTCCCCATCACAAATTGCATCTGCCTCTGCTTCAATGGCTTTATCCAAATAATGATCTAAAAGCACTTGATTGCCTGGCATATCTTTTAAAAGATTAACAATATGATGTTCTAGTTCTTCTTCATTAATCACAATTTTCATTCCTTGTCCTCCTAATACATATGAAGGACGAACCAAAATTGGGAAATTTAAAGTTTTAGAGATTTCAATAGCCTGTTCAGCTGTTTCTGCTACTGCAAATTCTGGATAAGGAATATTGTGTTCTTTCAGTAATTCCGAGAACCTTCCTCTATCCTCAGCTACATCCAAAGCATTGTAAGAAGTTCCCATTATTTTAATACCGTAACGCTCTAATTTTTCAGCTAATTTAAGTGCTGTCTGCCCTCCTAGCTGAACAATTACTCCTTCCGGTTTTTCATGACGAATAATGTCATAGATATGCTCCCAGAAAACAGGTTCAAAATAAAGTTTATCAGCAGTATCAAAATCAGTAGAAACAGTTTCAGGATTACAATTTATCATAATAGTTTCATAACCACATTCTTTTGCTGCTAACACCCCATGCACACAAGAATAGTCAAATTCAATTCCTTGCCCAATTCTATTTGGTCCAGACCCTAAAACAATTATTTTTTTCTTTTCAGAAGAAACACTTTCATTTTCAGCAAATTGTTCTCCATTTACTTCTTTAGGCATTTCAAAAGTAGAATAATAATAAGGTGTTTTGGCTGTAAACTCTGCAGCACAAGTATCTACTAACTTATACACACGCTTAATATTTTCATTATTACGCTTATCATATACTGAACTTTCCAAACACTTTACTAAATGAGCTATTTGCCTATCAGCATAACCCGTCATCTTTGCTTCTAAAAGCAATTCAGTTGGAATAGTTTCAATAGTGTAGTTTTCAATCTCTTTTTCTAACACCACCATTTCTTCAATTTGATGTAGGAACCAGTAATCAATTCTTGTTATTTCATGAATTTTTTTAGTTGGAATACCAATTCTCATGGCATCATAAACTCTAAAAATTCTATCTCCACTTGCATGTTTTAAATCATACAAGATTTTATCTTGATCAGTTTCTCCTTTTCCATCAGCTCCTAATCCATTTCTTCCAATCTCTAAAGATTGACAAGCTTTTTGTAACGCCTCTTGGAAGGAACGCCCAATGGACATCACCTCTCCTACTGACTTCATCTGAAGGCCTAATTCTATATCAGAACCTTTAAATTTATCAAAATTCCATCTAGGAATTTTTACAACTACATAATCCAGAGTTGGCTCAAAAAAAGCTGAAGTTGATTTTGTAATTTGATTGTCTAACTCATCCAAAGTATAACCAATTGCTAACTTAGATGCAATTTTTGCAATAGGATAACCAGTTGCCTTAGATGCTAAGGCTGATGAACGAGAAACCCTAGGGTTAATCTCAATAGCAATAATCTCTTCTTTTGATTCAGGGTTTATAGCAAACTGCACATTACATCCTCCTGCAAAATCACCAATAGAACGCATCATTTTTATTGCCATGTCTCGCATTCTTTGATAAGTAGTATCTGCCAAAGTCATTGCAGGAGCAATCGTAATGGAATCTCCAGTATGGATACCCATAGGGTCCAAATTCTCAATATTACAAATAATGATTACATTATCATTATCATCACGCAAAAGCTCTAATTCATATTCTTTCCAACCGAGTACTGCTTTATCAATTAGTACTTCATGAATTGGTGAAGCATGTAAACCTTTAGATAATAAATCCTCAAACTCTTGCTTAGTATGTACAAATGCAGCTCCACTACCACCCAATGTAAATGAAGGACGAATTACTAATGGAAACCCTAATTCTTGTGCTATTTCTTTTCCTTCTAAAAATGAAGTTGCAATACGAGCAGGTGCAACAGGAATATCAATTTCATTCATTAACTTACGGAACTGCTCTCTATCCTCAGTAATATGAATTGCAGCAATATCAACACCAATAATATCAACACCATACTTTTCCCAAATCCCTTTTTCATCTACTTCAATACATAGATTTAGGGCTGTTTGTCCACCCATTGTTGGTAATACAGCATCAATATTCCTTTCTTCTAATATCTCAATAATTGATGCAGTAGTAAGAGGTTTTAAGTAAATATGATCAGCAACAACCTTATCGGTCATAATAGTTGCAGGGTTAGAATTGATTAATGAAACCTCAATCCCTTCCTCTCTAAGTGATCTTGCTGCTTGGGATCCTGAATAATCAAACTCACATGCTTGCCCAATTACAATAGGACCACTTCCTATAATTAGTACTGATTTTAATTTATTATTTTTTGGCATTTCTTTAATTATGTATGGTGCGAATTTACAATTTTTTGTTTTTTATTTTAGGTGCTATTTATTAATAGATATTAACAAGTTTTACTCTGAAAAAAACCTAAAAAAAAGGTGTTGCAAAAGCAACACCTCTATATATAAATATCAATCATTTATTATTTATGACCCATTTCATCAGAAACCGTTAAACGGGCTCTTCCTTTAGCTCTTCTTCTTGCAATTACTTGCTGTCCATTAGCTGAAGACATACGATCCATAAAACCGTGTTTATTTTTTCTTTTTCTGTTAGATGGTTGAAATGTTCTTTTTGGCATGACTTTATTTCTTTATTATTTCTGGGCTGCAAATATAAAAGGTTTTTTTGTAATCCGCTTTTTTATTAAGAAAAAAGTTTCATCATTTTTAGTAATCATTTTTCCTATATTTGCTAAAAATAAAAACTATATGGAAAAATTACCAAAAATTACACAAAAATCACCTTATGTAACAGACGAAAAAGCAGGGAAAAAAGCTTTTTGTACTTGTGGATTGAGCAGTAAAGATCCCTACTGTGATGGTTCGCATAAAGGGACAGGGTTTTCTCCTGAAATTGTAATATTGGAAGAAGATAAAAAAGTAGCTTGGTGCGGATGCAAACATTCTAGTAAAGGTGCTTTCTGTGATGGTTCACATAAAAACCTTTAGTCAACTAAGTAATTGGTATTTTTTAACTTAAACTCTGCTCGTTCAGGCTTAAAAAATATTACATCCCAATATCCTTTATAGTAGATGTCAGTTGGAATATGTTTATTACGTACATAATCCATATGAACAAAAATATCCATATCTAAATCTAAAAACCAATTACTATATATAAATTTATACTCTCTATAAATCACATTAAAATTCTCTTTATCAAAATAGGAAACAATCTTACGGATTAAAGCTTTCTCCTTATCTTTTGCTTTTAATTCTTCTTTTACTTTTACAGTAAAACTATAGCAATCTCTGCCATTGTAAATAGTATCACTAATTGTATAGTTATAATATTGTTGCATCTCAATATCAAAAATGGCTAATTTCTTTTTTACCCCTCCCTTATTCTGCTCCACCCCATCAGTACCTATAGAAAAACCTACTGTTTTGGCATCACGCATGTTTTGGCTGTCATCTTCATTTTTATCATCTGAAATTTGCAGACTTACATCAATAGTATCTTTTGGAAAGAACACCTCATCAAAAGCCTCTGGAGTATAATAACGGTATTTCCCGTTTCTTTTAAAGATTTTACCATTATCAATAATAGTATCATTTACAATCCATGCCTTTTTTTCATCAGAAAAGTGTGTCCCTTTCTTAATTAAAGTCCCAATTGTTTCTCCTTTTTTATTGAATATGTTTAATTCACTATTAAATTGATGAGAGTAATACCTCAAATGCTTAAACCCCATGTAAAAAGTTGTATCCTTTTTAACATAACCCACAAAATCCTCAACAGTAAAACCATTATTTTCTTCTGAAATTACAATATCATCTAAAAAAATAACAGGCATTAAAGTATCTTGAGCTGAAATCTGAAACGTAAAGAAAAAAGACAGCATAAATATTAAAAATCTCATAAGGCAAAGATAAAAAAAGCCGACACCTAAGTGTCGGCTTTATATCAGTAATTACACATAAGCCGGATTCTGTTCTCCTAAGAGTGCCATCATTTGTCTAGGATAATAGTTACCTATTACCTCAAGCTACCTACCCCTCAGGAAAAAGCGAGCAGCCCTTAAATCCTGATATACATGGTATTGCACCATATAGAGTTTACCTGTTTTCACTACAGCATTACCTGTACATACTTTCTGTTGCACTTGTCCATACCTTGCGGCAGATGGGCGTTACCCATTATATTGCTCTATGGTGTCCGGACTTTCCTCTTAATTAAAAGCGATAGCATCAGTAATTACTTGTGCAAAAATACTAAAAGATTGTTTTTAGCTACTAGAAACTAGGTGCTAGTTACTTTTCATTAGTCACGAGTCGATATTTTTCAAATTAAATTACTTTTGTAGCATGAAGTTTACATTATTAAAAGAAGATAAGCAAAGCAAAGCTAGATTAGGGGAAATTGAAACTTCACACGGAAAAATAAAAACTCCCATTTTTATGCCTGTTGGCACTGCTGGGACTGTGAAAGGAGTGTATCAGCATCAATTAGTTGAAGATACTTTAGCTCAAATAATATTAGGAAATACTTACCACTTATACTTACGACCAGGGCTTGATATAATTGAAGGAGCAGGTGGATTGCATAAATTTATAGGATGGGATAAACCTTTACTTACTGATAGTGGTGGATATCAAGTTTATTCACTTTCAGGAACAAGAAAAATAGAAGAAAAAGGCGTGAAATTTCAATCTCATATTGATGGTAGTTATCACTTTTTTACACCCGAATATGCAATAGATGTGCAAAGAACTATTGGTGCAGATATTATTATGGCTTTTGATGAATGCACACCCTACCCTTGTGATTATGATTATGCGAAAAGATCAATGCATATGACACATAGATGGCTCAAAAGATGTTGTGATAGATTTGATTCTACTGAAGGAAAATACGGATTTGAACAAACATTTTTTCCAATTGTACAAGGAAGTGTTTATAAAGATTTGCGTTTGCAATCTGCTGAAAAAATTGCAAGTTTTGAAAGAGAAGGAAATGCTATTGGAGGACTTTCAGTTGGGGAGCCACATCATATGATGTATGAAATGACAGAAACTGTTTGCTCAGTATTACCTTGGGATAAACCCAGATACTTAATGGGAGTTGGAACCCCTGTGAATCTTTTAGAAAATATTGCGCTAGGGATTGATATGTTTGATTGTGTGATGCCTACAAGAAATGCTAGGAATGGAATGATATTTACATCAGAAGGAACTATAAACTTAAAGAATAAAAAGTGGGAAAATGATTACAGCACACTTGACCCAAACGGGACCTCTTTTGTTGATAGTACTTATACAAAAGCCTATGTTCGTCATCTTTTCAGAAGTAATGAATTACTTGGTAAACAAATAGCTACTTTACACAATATCCGATTTTACTTATGGCTAATGGAACAAGCACAAGCCCAATTAGAATCAGGAACATTTACATCTTGGAAAGATATGATGGTTAAAAAACTAGACATTAGACTCTAAATGAAGAAACTTGATTGGTATATCATTAAAAAATTCTTAGGTACTTTCTTCTTTGCCTTAGCATTGATTTTACTAATTGTTATTGTTTTTGATATCTCCGAAAAGATAGATGATTTTTTGGAACATGAAGTAAGAATAAAATCAATTATTTTTGACTATTACTTTAACTTCATCCCCTATTTCGGAAATTTATTTAGTCCTCTATTTATTTTTATCTCAGTAATATTCTTTACCTCAAAGATGGCAGGAGATACTGAAATTATTGCGATTTTAAATAGCGGAATGAGTTTTAAACGCCTACTGAAGCCTTTTATGATTTCAGCTGTAATACTTGGGGCTTTATCATTTATTCTTGGGAATTTTATTATTCCCCCTTCTAATAGTGAACGCATTGATTTCACTAATAAATACCTTAAAAACAAAAGGTATTCCAGAGCTAAAAATATTCATATGCAAATCCTTCCAGGACAATATATGTATATGGAAAGTTTTAATTCAAAGAGAGAAATTGGTTACAAATTTACTCTTGAGAATTTTAATGATGGAAAATTAACCTCAAAGCTAAAGTCTGATTACATTCAATTTGACTCTTTAAACCAGAAATGGACTATACATAAATATGAGATAAGAGAATTTTATAAAGATGGAGAGCAGTTAAGTAGTGGAAATAAAATTGACACTACACTAAATCTTCATCCAACTGACTTCACAAAACGCACCTCCTTAGTTGAAACAATGAATCTATTTGAACTCAATAAATATATTAAGGAAGAAGAAATGAAAGGGAGTGAACAATTAGTCTATCATAAAATTGAGAAACATAAACGTATTGCTTTTCCGTTTGCATCAATTATCCTTACTCTAATTGCAGTTTCAATTGCTAGTAGAAAAACAAGAGGGGGTATTGGGATTCATTTAGGAATTGGAATACTAATAGCTTTTACTTATATACTATTTATGCAAGTAAGTACAACATTTGCAACTAACAGTAATTTATCTCCTTCATTAGCAGTATGGATACCAAATATTTTATATATGATATTGGCTGGGATTTTATTATATAAAGCTAATGATTAATTTCATAAACAATTAATGCTTCATATTCCTCAGGAGAATCAGATGTTAGAAAAGTAAAGTAATATAAGTAGAAGTTTTTTCATAATCTTAGTTTATCGTTAATCTATTGATTTGGCTGGGATACTTTCACAAACTTCCTTTAATCCTACCAAACCCTTTTCAAAATCTGGTCCAACCATATCTTCAATAAACATTGTCATAAAACTCATTAAAAATGGCATTTTTCCATTCATGCTCCAAGAAACATATGTTCCATTTTCAGTTTCTTCAAAATGCCAACTACCATTTCCCCAAGCTAATTTAGTTTTCATTCCTTGCGAACTACATTCAATAATTTCTAAATCCCCATCTCCGACTACATCACTAATCCAAATCATTTTAGCACCTAATCCTCTTTCAGCTCCTGAATAATTAGTAATCATTGCGGTATCTTTCTTCCACCAAATAGCCCAATTTTCCCATTGATGCAAGTCAGTAACTTGCTCATATACTATATAAGCCGGCACATTGATTTCTACACTTCTTTCTACCTTATATTCTGGGGAAATAAATAAGTTAAATGACATAAAAGCAAGCATAGTAATAAGTACCCATTTAAGAATTTGCATTAAGGCTTTCATTAAATAATGTTTTTAGTTAGTTTGATGTGCAAATTACAAATTTACTCTAACTTTGGGCTTTCAAAATCAGAACATTAAATTATGATAAAAAAAATAGGAATATTACTGCTAATTTCTTCATCAGTAATTGCACAGGACAAAGGGAAATTTGAGTCCTATTCAAATAACTTTTACGGTAAAATTTTAGAGGAAAGTAAGGAATATGATAAAGGTAAAAAGGAAGAATACAAATCCTTTAAAATGAATTTTGAGGGGAAACAAATTCCACAAAGTTTAGATGAATTTACAATTATTGAGGCCGAAAACCCAATCTCACAAGGAAACACAGGAACGTGCTGGTGCTTTTCAACTACTTCATTTTACGAAAGTGAAATCCATAGGATAACAGGAAAAACAATCAACCTTTCGGAATTATACCCAGTCTATTTTGAATACATTGAAAAAGCAAGAGGATTCATTAACACTAGGGGAAACACACATTTAGGAGAAGGATCAGAAACCAATGCAGTACAAAGAATGATGGATTGGTACGGTATAGTTCCTGCAGAAGCTTATGAAGGCAAACCATCAGACCAACCTTTTTACAATCATGAAAAAATGTTTTCTGAAATTAAAACTTACCTAAATAATTGTAAATCCACAAACTTTTGGGATGAGGGAGCAATTCTTTCAAATATCAAAGCTATTTTGAATCATTATATGGGAGTGCCACCTACTTCATTCAAATACAATGGGAAAACCTACACGCCAAAATCATTTTTGAAGAATGTAACAAAACTAAAGCCAAACGACTATGTTGATTTTATGAGTTTGATGCAAAAACCATACTGGAGTCAGGAAGAATACAAAGTTCCAGATAACTGGTGGAAATCTGATGCCTACTATAATGTACCTTTAGATGAATTTATGTTTGCAGTAAAAAATGCTATTGAAAATGGTTATTCTATCTCAATTGGTGGTGATGTTTCAGAAAGTGGATACTCATCAACACATGATGTAGCTATGGTTCCCTCTTACGATATTCCTTCAGAACACATTGATGAAAATGCTCGTCAGTTTAGATTTTCTAATGGAACAACCACAGATGACCATGCAATACATTTAATTGGTTATAAAATTGATGAGAATGGAGATTGGTGGTTTTTAATTAAAGATAGTGGCTCAGGTGCCCGTAATGGAAAATTCCCTGGATACTACTTTTACCATGAAGATTTTGTAAAATTAAAAATGATGACTTTTACTATTCATAAAGATGCTGTTAAATCAACTTTAGATAAATTCAATAAATAATGAAAAAACTGCTTTTCCTTTTACTTATCCCTTTCATAGGGTTTACTCAGAATATTGACGAACTTTTTTTAGAAAGAGGTGAGGTTAATTTCTCTTTTGAATACAAAAATAAAAATCAGTTAAATGATATTTCAGATATTGTTTCTATTGACCACAAAACAAAGGCGGAACGTGCATATGCTTATGCAAATAAAAAAGAGTTTTCTGAATTTCTAAAGCTTGGAATTGATTACAAAATTATTCCAAAGAAAATTATTTCATACAATAATGGCAGCAAAAATAATTGGGACTACTACCCTACTTATGAAGAATATGTAGATATGATGATTGCTTTTGCAGATTCTTTCCCTGATATCTGTAAACTTCATTATTTAGGCACACTTAATTCAGGAAGAGAAATATTAATTGTCCAAATTTCTGACAATGTAGGCCAAAAGGAAGACGAACCATCCTTTTTATATACCTCATCAATGCATGGAGACGAACTTGCTGGTTATATTTTAAGTTTGAGATTAATTGATTACATCCTAAATGGATATAATAACAATACTAGATTAACAGAATTAGTAAATAAAATTGACATCTGGATAAATCCGCTTGCGAATCCAGATGGAGCCTATTATGGAGGAAATCAAGATATTTGGTCGGCAATTAGATATAACTCAAATTGGGTTGATTTAAACAGAAATTATCCAGATCCAGAAGATGGAGCGCACCCTGACGGAAATCCATATCAAGAAGAAACAAATATATTTTTAGGCCTTGCTGACACTGTCAACTTTACAATCTCAGCAAATATGCACGGGGGGGCAGAAGTATGCAACTACCCTTGGGACACTTGGAGCAACTTAGCTGCAGATGACAATTGGTGGCAATATGTATCACAAGAATATGCTGATAGTTGCCAAACAAATAGTGGTAATGGATATTTTAATTATCTGAATGATGGAATAACAAATGGATGGGATTGGTATTCGGTAGCTGGAGGAAGACAAGATTACATGAATTACTTTAAACATTGCAGAGAATTTACTTTGGAACTATCAGATGACAAAACACCAAACCCAAATGATTTACCTACTTTATGGGATGCAAACTACCCTTCATTGTTAAATTATATGGAGCAATCCTTATACGGAATTAGAGGAATAGTTATAGATAGCATTACTGGAAATCCACTAAAAGCAAAAATAGAAATCACTAACCATGATGTAGATAGTTCTCATGTGTTTTCTAATCTACCAATTGGAAACTACCACAGACATATTTTTCAGGGAAATTACAATTTAACTTTCAGCAAAAATGGCTATTATTCAAAAACAATAAATGCTACTATACTTAATAATGATATTGTAATTGAGGATGTAGAACTTGTTCCATTTGGAAATACTAATTCTATTTCAGAGATAGCAACTTCAAAAAGTAACAAGATTATTAATATGGATATCTTAGGAAGAGAAAGTAAAACTAATAAGATTAAACTCATAAAAACAAAAGAAGGGACTATCAAGAAACAAATTACTATAAATTAAATGAAAAAATTAATTTTACTTATTATCTGTTTACCATTATTTACCCTTGGACAACAAACTATTAATGCAAGTATTAATCATGGAGGAATTACAAGAGATTACATCTTATATGTACCTAACTCCTATGTAACAGGAAATCAAGTACCACTGGTTTTTAATTTTCATGGATACACATCTAACGCGACTCAACAAATGTGGTATGGCGACTTCAGAACTATTGCTGACACTGCAGGCTTTATCATTGTTCACCCTGAAGGAACTTTGGATAATTCTGGTGCCACACACTGGAATGTTGGTTGGGGAGGTAGTACTGTTAATGATATTAATTTTACTTCCACATTAATTGATTCTATTGCTTCAGAATATAGTATTAACTTAGATAGAGTTTATAGTACAGGAATGTCTAACGGAGGATTTATGAGCTATCAATTAGCTTGTGAACTAAGCGATAGAATTGCAGCCATTGCATCAGTAACAGGAAGTATGAATCCTGGTTGGTTCAACAGTTGCAATCCAAGCCATCCCATGCCAGTTATGGAAATACATGGAACAGCTGACCCTACCGTACTTTATACTACAGTACCAAATATTATAGATTTTTGGAGGGGGATTAATAATTGCAATAACACTCCTGTTTTAACTAATATGCCAGATATAAATATTATAGATGGCTGTACTGCTGAACATCAAATTTGGGAAAATGGAGACAATGGGGCAACCGTTGAACATTATAAAATTATTGGAGGAGAACACAGTTGGCCAGGCGCCCCATTCCCAAATGGAATAACTAACCAAGACATAAATGCAGCAGAAAAGATTTGGGAATTTTTTAATAAATATGATATTAATGGATTGATTCTGCCAACAAATATTAAGAATATCACTGCTGAGAAATCTGCTAAATTAATTAAAATTGTTGATGTTTTAGGGAGAGTAACAATTCCTAAACCAAACACTCCTCTTTTTTATATATACAAGGATGGCACTGTGAAAAAAAGAATCCTAATTAAATAATGTTGGATATTGTAATCCTTACTGACCACCGCTATGTAAATCCTGAAAAAGTAGATTGGTATACTCAGCAAGTTTTAGATGAGGACAGACTATTACAAACTGCATTAGAAAATAAAGGATTAACAGTTTGTAAAAAAGATTGGGCAGATAAAAACTTTGATTGGACAAGTACCAAATACGCTATCTTCCGAACTACATGGGATTATTTTGAACGATTTGATGAATTCTTTATTTGGCTAGAAGACACCAAAAAGAAAACAACTTTCATTAATTCTTCTGAAATAATCAATTGGAATATTGACAAACACTATTTGCAAGATTTAGCAAAAAACAAGGTTAATATTGCTCCTACTCTATTTGTAGAAAAAGGAGATAGAATTACTTTAGCACAACTCTTTGATAAAGCAAACTGGAAGGAAGCTGTACTCAAACCAGCTATTTCAGGAGCAGCACGACAAACTTACCGAATTCATCCTAACAACTGTTCTGAATTTGAAACTTTATTTCAAAAACTCATAGAAAATGAGAGTATGCTCTTTCAGGAGTTCCTTAACAATATAATTACACAAGGAGAAATATCACTGATACTAATTGGTGGAAAATACACTCATGCTGTTAAAAAGATTGCAAAAAAGGGTGATTTCCGAGTGCAGGACGACCATGGTGGAAGAGTAGAAAAATATACCCCAACTAAAGAAGAAATTCTATTTGCTGAAAACTGCCTTATAGCAAGTCCTTTCAAACCAAAATATGCTAGGGTTGATATTGTTTATGACAACAATAATAAACCATCTTTAAGTGAATTAGAATTGATTGAACCTGAGTTATGGTTTAGAAATTATCCTCTAGCTGCAGAAAAGCTAGCTGAGGAAATCTCTAATTTAGTAATTTCCAAATAGTACCTAAAACCCCACCAACTGCAATAATAGATTTAAAAAAAGAGGACCAAAATTTGAGTCCCCTTATTCTTTGATTTACTGCAATTAAAAATGATATAACTATAGAAATTGCTAGTAATATGTATAAACTCACTATTTAACTGATAGCAAGAAAATATCAAATTCAATTTCATCTAGAATTAGTTTATCACCTAAATCTTTAAAATAATTGCCTGAGTTGTATTTGATATCCCATTTAGTTCTATCAATTTTAATTTTAGCAGTTGCTAAAAAGTTTTTTTCATTAATATTTACATCAGCAGCAAAACTAATAGGATGAGTAATACCCTTAATAGTTAAGTTTGCCATAATTTTATAAGAATTCCCACTCCCCCTAACTGCATTAATAATAGTTATAAAAGCTGTAGGGAACTCAGATACATTAAAGAAGTCTTCATCTTTAAGATGATCAACTAAATATTTATTCTTTTTTTCAGATTGAATATCTGTACATGTAATTGAGCTCATGTCTATACTAAACTGACCACCAACTAAGGCCCCATGATCAATATTTAAAGTACCTTTAAGAATATTTACTGTGCCTTCATGGCTAGATGAAATTTTAGAGCCCTTCCATTTAACTGTTGAATTTTCAGTATTAACTCTTACATAATCAACATGTGGTTTTGTAGCCATTGCAAAAAGTGTAATAACACTCAATATTGCAGATAAAAATATTTTCTTCATTTTATTTAATTTTTTAGTTTCAACAAAAATACATATTTTTACAGAAATAAACGTTTGCATGGTTGATATAAAAAAATTCACTTTTTCAGATGAGTCTTTAATGAAAAAGGCTCATGAAATTAGGCATGAAGTTTTTGTAATTGGACAAAACTGCCCAGAAGACATGGAATGGGAATTTGAGGAAGAATCAACTCATTTCTTAATTTTTTATAATGAAAAAGCAGTAGCTACAGCAAGGCATAGGAAAACAGAAAAAGGGTTTAAATTAGAGCGATTTGCTGTATTAAATTCAGAAAGAGGAAAAGGTTTTGGACATATAGTTCTTAAAGCAATACTAAATGATTTATCAGAATACAAAGGTGAAATTTACATGCATGCACAAACAGATGTAATTCCGTTTTACGAAAAGATGGGTTTTAAGAAAAGTGGAGCAGAATTTGAAGAAGCAGGAATTATGCACTTCAAAATGAAATTAATAAATTAAGATAAACTCACTTTTGATACAACTTTAGAAGTCCAACCTAATTTATCTTCTAACTTGCCTTTTTGAATTCCTTGTAATTCTTGTTTTAAATTTATAGCATAAGAACTTTCAATTGTAGGAATAACTAACTTCTCATCTCTAAAAGTAATAGAGTTAATAGGATTAACAGTAACTGCTGTTCCTGTACCAAATGCCTCAATAATTATTCCACTTTTAATTCCTTCAACAACCTCAGAAACAAGTATTTTTCTTTGCTCAACTTTTATACCATTATTTTTAGCTAAAGTAATTATGCTTTCTCTAGTAATCCCACCTAATATACTATCTGAAAGTTCTGGTGTAACTAGTTTATCCCCAACTCTAAACCAAATATTCATTGTTCCTGATTCTTCAATATATTTATGTTCAATTGAATCCGTCCAAATTAATTGTTGAAATCCTTTAGCATTAGCTTGTTTAGTTGGATAAAATGATGCCGCATAATTTCCAGCTGCTTTTGCTGAACCCACACCTCCTTTTGGAGCTCTTGTAAAATGCTCTTCAACAACTACATTCATCTCACCCGCATAATATTTAGTTGATGGAGACGTAATTATCATAAAAGTATATTCTTCTGAAGCTGATGCTTTTACTCCCTCACTTGATGCAAAAATAAAAGGTCTAATATAAAGAGAGTAACCTTCATCAGCCTTGCACCATTCATTATCTAGTGACAATAACTCATCCAAACCATTCATAAAAACATCCTCTGGAATTTCAGGAATTGATAATCTGACAGCTGAACGATTAATTCTTTTATAATTTTCTTCTTTTCTGAAAAGTAAAACTTCATTATTTGAGTTTTTAAAAGCTTTCATACCTTCAAAAACTGACTGTCCATAATGCAGAACTTTAGCCCCAGGGGAAATTGAAATTGGGCCATAAGGCAAAACCTCAGGAGCACCCCATTTTCCATGCTTAAAATTACAAATAAGCATATGGTCAGAAAAAACTGTACCAAAAGGTAAGTTAGAAAAATCTGTTGATTTTAATCTTGAAATGCTTGTTTTTGTAATCTTCATACTCTAGAGCGATTTGAATCATTTTCGTTTTGCAAAAATATAAAAAATAAATCTAAAATATACTACTTATTTATGATAAAAAACATACAAAAAAAGAGGAGATTACTCTCCTCTTTTCAATTGCATTAAACTGTTATAATTACTTTACTACAACTAATTTTTTAGTTGTAATTGCTATACCATTTTCATCAGCAAGATTAACAAAATATTGCCCACTTCTTAAATCAAAATTCTTAACAAGAATATGATTTCCTGAAGCTAAATTTAATTCCTCAGATGAAACCTTTACACCTAAAACATTATAAATATCTAAAGTGATTCTTTGTCCTTTATCTAAGTTAATTGGAAGTGTAAAATTAGTGTTGGCAGGGTTAGGGTAAATATCCATAACCTCAAAAACATTTACATCCTCAACTGCAGTTGTTAAACTCACCTCAAACTGAACTGTTTCATCAAAATAGAAGAAATTATCAGTAGTACGGAAAACAACAACATAAGGCTTAGAACGCACTTGACTGATATCTGGAGTCCAAGCAAAAACCCCCTCAATTTCATTTCCATTTCCAGTAGTTGAAACATTAAATGAAGCAGGATTAAGAATTTCAAATGGTTCACCATATACATCCATACTTACGACATCATTAGCATCAGCATCTGAAGCTAATAAAGTAATGTCATAATTTTGTCCTGGCATAATTTTAACATAAGGGTAACCCAAATTATTAGTAGGTGGCGATTGCATAAAGGAAACATCAGGAACTGCATTAGAAGAATCAGGGACAACAACAAATTGCATATCCCTACTCATAGCACCAACTAACACCCCATTTCTGTACTCTTGAATTGCAAATGATGCAACAAAATTACCAACCATTTTAGGATCCCAAGTTATCTCTCCTGTAATTGCATCCATTGAGAATATACCAGTAGTGTTAGAATACAAAACAGTATCAGATAAATACTGATAACCAGCAACTGTAGTATTGTTAGAAAGCGGAACAGATAAGTTCCACACTAAAGAATCTCCATCAGGATCGAAAGGCAAAGGATTGTATTGCCAAACATTATTTGTAGGCAAATAAATGACTGGAGGTGCTAAGTAAGTCGGGGAGGAATTAGGATTTGCGCTATCAACATTTACATAAGTTAAAAACTCCATATCCTCAGTTAAGGGAGAACTCATATTTATAATTGCTCCATTTCTACAACAATCACTCCATTTAATCATATAATATCCATTTGCTGGGAAAGTAATTGAATCTGCAAAATGATAAATCTCCACACCATAAACAGCTGACATTGTAGCTACAGCACCTGAAGCTCCTAAAGAAATGGAATCAACAGAAACTAAATTATATGTTCCAGTTGTAATGTCTAGTTCATAAATTTCAACCGTTTGTGCTAATGTCATTTGAACGCCAAGTGTATCGCGATAAACATCAAGCTCAACAAAATAATGTGAACCAGTTGTATCTGAACTTAAATAAGTTGCTGAGATTTGCCCACCCATTAAATGAGTAGCATAAGAAGAAAATGCTAGAGCAATTCCTAAAATTAAAGTAATAAGTTTTTTCATAATGATAAGTGTTTAGTTAACAATTAAGTATCTGCTACAATATTACGAAAAAAAAATACAAATAGTTTTAATATTTATTTTTTATAACTTGCATCATAGTCTATGCAATACTTTTACCTTTGCAAAAATGAATAATAAAATTGTAATCACAAATGATGGATCTCATTCTATATTTAACCCTGAGATAAATGAAACTTACCATTCAAAACATGGAGCGATAGTTGAAGCTGAGCATGTATTTATTAAAAATGGATTTTCTAAAGCAAATAAGAATGAATTAAACATTCTTGAAATTGGTTTTGGAACAGGATTAAATGCACTTTTAACGTCACAAAAAGCAGTGCAGAAAAGTATAACGGTCAATTACCATACAATGGAATTATACCCAGTACCAAAAGAGAATTATACTCAACTTAACTTTACTGATTTAATCGGACTTGAGAAAGAATCACTTTTAAATTTGCACGAAACACCATGGGAGGAAGAATGTAAAATAAACGAGTTCTTTACTTTAAATAAAAGTAAAGGTGATTTAGAAAACTATACTTCCAACACAAAATTTGATATTATTTATTTTGATGCTTTCTCACCTGAAAAACAACCGGAACTCTGGACAGAAATCATCTTTAAAAAAATGTACAACTACTTAAAAGAAGATGGTTTTTTAGTAACCTACTGTGCAAAAGGAGTTGTAAAACGAACTATGAAAGCGGTTGGTTTTGATGTAATTGCTTTAGATGGACCTCCAGGAAAAAGACAAATGACAAGAGCTGATAAGAATACTACTCCTTCTCAAAAATAGCATTTAAAATAAGTCCGAATCCTTTATAAGCAAAAAAGAAAATTGCAGGAATTAATAGTAAACCAATAATCAGCATAGTATAACTTCCAAAACGTATGTTATTAAAACCAGCAAATAGGCTCATTGCAGAAAGCATAATACTTAAGGAAAATCCTGAAAGCCACATTCCTCCTTTTATAAGTTTTTCTTTATCCATTATAATTATTTACAGCATTTCTTACAGAACCAAATTCAGTTAAAAGAGCATTAGCTGTTTCATAATCTACAGCTATTTCTTTCATTATCATTTTAGTTCCTCTATCCACTAGTTTATTATTAGAAAGCTGCATATCTACCATTTTGTTTCCCTTTACCTTTCCTAATTTTATCATTACTGATGTAGAAATCATATTCAAAACTAATTTCTGAGCAGTACCCGATTTCATGCGAGTGCTTCCAGTAACAAATTCAGGACCAACCACAATTTCAATTGAAATATCTGATACTTCAGAAACAGGACTTCCTTCATTACAAACTATACAAGCTGTTGTGATTTTTTGTTCTTGGCATTTTTTAAGCGCACCAATTACATAAGGAGTTGTACCAGATGCAGCAATTCCTACTACCACATCATTTGTATTTATGTTATGTTCCGATAAATCCTTCCACCCTAATTCAATATCATCTTCAGCAAATTCTACTGCTTTACGCATGGCTTTATCGCCTCCTGCCATTAAACCAATTACCAATCCATGATCTACCCCAAAAGTTGGAGGACACTCAGATGCATCTACAATTCCTATTCTACCAGATGTACCCGCACCAATATAAAACAATCGTCCTCCAATTTTCATTTTGGGAATGATTGCTTCAACTAGTTCTTCTATTTTTGGAAGCTGTTTTTCTACAGAGTTTGCTACTGTTTTATCTTCTCTATTTATATTAAGCAAAAGTTCTGAAACAGACATCTTGTCCAGACCATCATAAATAGAGTCAGATTCAGTAGTTTTTTTCATTTAGTATAATGAAGGGAATTTAACAGGATTAGCTTCATGCATCATTGCATATACTTTTTCAAATACATCTTCAGAAGATGGTTTTGTAAAGTAATCACCATCTGCCCCATAAGGAGGTCTGTGTGCTTTAGCTGCTAAAGTTTGTGGCTCAGAATCTAAGTAATTATACGCATCTTGTTCTTCTACTATTTTCTGCAAAATATAAGCTGTACCACCACCTGGAACATCCTCATCAATAACTAATAATCTGTTTGTTTTCTTAACGCTTTCTACAATATCATGACTCAAATCAAAAGGAACTAAAGTTTGAATATCAATTACTTCACAAGAGATTCCTGCTCTTTCTAATTTCTCAGTTGCATCCATAACTACCCTCCAAGTACTACCATAAGAAACCAAAGTAATATCACTACCATCTCTTGTAGTTTCTACTTTTCCTAAAGGAACTCTAAACTCCCCAATATTAGTTGGTAATTTTTCTTTTATTCTGTATCCATTCAAACATTCAATAACCATTGCAGGATCGTTTGACTGCATTAAAGTATTGTAGAAACCTGCTGCTCTTGTCATGTCTCTTGGTACACATAAATACATACCTCTCATTCCGTTCAATAACATACCCATTGGAGAACCTGAATGCCAAATTCCTTCTAATCTATGCCCTCTTGTACGAATAATTAAAGGAGTAATTTGTCCTCCATGAGTTCTATAATGCAAAGATGCGATATCATCAACCATTGGTTGGAAACCATAAATTACATAATCCAAATATTGCATTTCTGCAATTGGCTTCAACCCTCTTAATGAAAGACCAATACCTTGTCCAATAATTGTAGCTTCTCTAATTCCTGTATCTGCAACTCTACTTTCACCAAATTTATCCTGCAATCCTTCCACACCTTGATTTACACCACCAATTTTACCAACATCTTCACCAAAAATCATTGCTTCTGGTATTGCATCAAACATATGATGGAAATTATCTCTTAAAATAATTCTTGCATCTACCTCCTCAGAATCAGAACTATAAGTAGGCTTTACTTCTTCAACTTTAAGTGCTGATGTAGCTGTTTCATTATACAGTTTAGTGTTATATCTTTCATAATTTTCAGAATTAATCCTGTTTATAAAATTACGTAAAGTTGCTTTTTCAGGGATATTTTCATTTACAATCATCCCCAATAACATTCTTGCTTTACTCATGAAATTTCTTCTGAATAAACCAAACATTGCTGATTGATTTAAATCTTTAATCCAATCTGCAATTTCAGGAATATTAACTTGTGCTGAAATAGAATTGAAAATAGAAATAACTTCTTTTAACTCTTCTTTGATAGGAGCTTGAAATTCTGTCCAAGCTTCTTTTTTCTGAACTTTCACAAAAGCAACAACTTCTTTATCAATAGTTGCAATTTCTTCTTTAGTTGCTACACCACTCTCAACAATCCACTCTCTAAATTTAAGATTACAATCAAAATCTTTTTCCCATTGCATTCTTTCCTTACTTTTATATCTTTCATGAGAACCAGAAGTAGAATGCCCTGTAGGCTGAGTCATTTCTACAACATGAATAATAGAAGGGATATGCTCTTCTCTTGCTAATTTTTCTGCTTTTTCGTAAACTTCTATAAGTGCAGGATAATCCCAACCATTTACTTTTATAATCTCATAACCAGCACCTTTTTCATTTCTTTGGAAACCTGATAAAACTGCAGATACATCTGATTTTGTCATTTGCACATCATTAGCAACTGAAATTCCATAAGCATCATCCCAAATAGAAATAATAGCAGGAACTTGTAATACTCCAATTGCATTTACAGCTTCCCAAAAATGCCCTTCTGCACAAGATGAATTACCAATTGTTGCAAAAGCAATTTCATTTCCACCATTTGTAAATCCTGGTTTGTTTTTAGCAAGCTCTGGGTTGTCTCTATAAACCTGAGACGCTTGTGCTAAACCAACTAACCTAGGAAATTGAGATGCCAAGCAAGCCATATCAGAAGTAGAATTATTCTGCTCCATTAAATTTCTCCAACTTCCATCATCATTTAAAAAACGAGTTCCGAAATGATTCATCATTTGACGCGAACCTGAAGATGGCTCTCTTTCTAATTCAGGATCACCATAAAGTGCAGAAAACATATGCTTTGGAGAATATTGCCCTAATGCAGTCATTAACGCCTGATCTCTATAATATCCTGCTCTAAAATCTCCATGTCTAAAAACTTTTGCAAGAGCAATTTGAGCTAATTCTTTACCATCACCAAAAATACCAAAAGTCCCTTTTCCTGACAAAACATCTCTTCTTCCTTGAGATCCAGACTCTCTAACTTCAGCAGCTAGTCTATAATCAGCAAGAATAGTTTGCTTAAAATCATTCTTTGATATCTTACCTTTTCCTTTAGCAGTCATCTTCAATATATTTTAAAATTTAGGACTGCAAAAGTAATCAAAATATTCTTATTTTAACACTATAAATAGCAGCTCAAAATCTAAAAATAAAAAACTATTCTTTTTAGCTGTATGTTATAAAAGATTTCTATTTTTGCAGCCCCTCAATAATGAGGAATAACCACAGAGTTGGTTTAACCAAATTAAAAAGAAAAATGGCAACAAGAATTAGATTAGCAAGACACGGTAGAAAAAAACAAGCATTTTACCACATTGTAGTAGCAGACACTAGATCACCAAGAAACGGAAGATTTATTGAAAAATTAGGAACTTATAATCCTAATACAAATCCTGCAACAATAGATATTAACTTTGACGGAGCAGTTGAATGGTTATTAAAAGGTGCACAACCTTCTGATACTGCAAGAGCAATTTTATCCTATAAAGGTGTAATGATGAAAAAACACTTAATGGCTGGTGTAGCTAAAGGTGCTTTTAATGAGGAAGAAGCAGAAAAAAGATTTACTGCTTGGATGGAAAATAAAGAAGGTCAAGTTGCTGATAAAAAATCAGGATTAGAAAAAGCTGCAATTGCTGCTGAAAAAGCTGCATTAGCTGCTGAAAAAGCTAAAAGTGATGAAAGAGCTACTGCAATTGCCCTTAAAAACTCTCCAATGGTAGAAGAATCTACTACTGAGGAAGTGGTAGCTGAAGAAACTCCTGCAACTGAAGAGTCTACTACTGAGGAAGTGGTAGCTGAAGAAGCTCCTGCAACTGAAGAGTCTACTACTGAGGAAGTGGTAGCTGAAGAAGCTCCTGCAACCGAAGAGTCTACTACTAAGGAAGTGGTAGCTGAAGAAACTCCTGCAACTGAAGAGTCTACTACTGAGGAAGTGGTAGCTGAAGAAACTCCTGCTGCTGAAGAAGCAGTAGAAGAGCCAAAAGCAGAAGAAACTGCAGATACTGAAGAAAAAACAGAAGAAGCTTAATACTCATATAATGCAAAAAAAAGATTGCTTCTTATTTGGAACAGTTTTTAAATTGCATGGTTATAAAGGGGATGTCAATATCTATAATGATGATGACATCCCTTTTGATTTTTCAAAGCTTGATTACTTTTTAATTGAGCAAAAAAATGAGCTCATCCCATACTTTATTGACAGAGCTCGACCAACAAAGCCAAATGTTGTTTTAGTAAATTTTGAGGATGTTAATTCTGAAAAGGAAGCACTAAAAATCCTTAAAAGGAAAGTTTATCTACCAAAGGAATGGCTACCAGAAACTGATGAAACTGACATTACCGAAAAGAAACTAATCGGCTATACTGTACTTGATATTAACTTTGGAAAATTAGGAGAAATTACCTACATAAATTCACAAAGTGCACAACAACTTATTTATGTAGAAAAAGATGGAAAGGAATTCTGTTTTCCATTTCACGAACAATTTGTAAAAAAAATTGACATTAAAAAAGGGGAAATGATAGTTGAAATTCCAGAAGAATTGATTGATTTAAATTAACTCCTCCACAAAGTTAATCCCGTTTTCTTCTAACTCTTTTAACACAGGAACATAAATATCTTTAGTATTCGGTATTTTTACTCCAGTTGACTTTATCGCACCACTTAAAATTAATTTAGTTGCAATTGCAACTGGCAAACCAACTGTTTTAGCCATAGATGTATATCTTGGGTCATCACCAAAAACAAGTAAAGAAGAATTCAATTTCTTTTGCTCTCCATTTTGCACATATTCAAACTGATGCTGCATTACTATCATATCCTTATCTTCACTTCCTAAAGTCCATTTTTTTTCACAAATAGCTTGTAAAATTTGAGCAGGACTAGCATTTTCCATTCCTACCTTATTTTCAGAGAATGCACTTAACCAAGCTATCTTTTGGAAAATAACTGAATCAGTAGTTAAGCTAAATTGTTTACATAATTTTTCCTCAACCGTTAAAGCATCATTAAAAGGTAAGAACATATTAATAAATTCTCTATTTGAAATATTATCAGAATTTTCTATTTTATAAGTATCGTCAGTCATACCCAATTGTACAAAAACATTCCAAGCCTCTGAATATCCTTTTCTCCTCAATGTTCCTCTAAAAAGTGTAGGAATATCATCTAATCCGTAAGATTTTCTATAAGAAAGTGAATCTCTATTTGCGTAACCTTCAAACTCTCCTGCGTCAAGCACTTCCATATGTTCAGTACGCTCAAACAAACTCGTATAAGGAATGTATTTATAATCACCATTCTCAATGTATTGTGCAGTACCCTGCCCTGCTAATACTACATTTCTAGGGTTCCAAGTAAATTTATAATTCCAAGGGTTATTATCATAATCAGGATGTACTAAACCACCACAAAATGATTTAAAAGAAGTAAGTTCTCCCCCATTTTCTTTAATTTCATCTATCACTTGCATTGCCGACATATGATCAATTCCTGGATCCAAACCAATTTCATTTAATAACAAAATTCCAGCTTGTTTTGCAGCCTCATCAAGCTCAGCAATTTCAGGAGAAACATAAGATGCCGTAACTAAGTTTTTACCTAATCGAACGCAATCCTTAGCTACCGTAATATGTAAACTTGCTGGCAGCATTGAAATAACAATATCAGCATTTTCTATTTCACTTTCTCTTTGCTTTTTATCCGTAACATTAAAGAAAATTGCTTTACCATTATTATGATTTCCAACTGCCTGATCAGCCAATTCTATAGAAAAATCAGCCACTTTAACTTGCCAATTATTAGCTGACGAATTATCCAACAAATACTTAATTAATGTTACTGCTGACCTTCCCGCTCCTATTACTAATATCTTTTTCATTTGTTTTATAAAATTTAATGGCTAAAGTATTATTTTTGCTTGACTAAAGAAAGTAAAATGACAACAGATAAATTTATGAATATTGCAATATTTTTTGCAGTAACAGCAGTTGCATTAGGAGCTTTAGGCGCTCATGCTTTAAAAGAAATTCTTACTGAAAACCAATTACATTCTTTTGAAACTGGAGTGAGGTATCAATTTTTTCATGCTCTAGCAATTTTATTTTTAGCATTAAATACTGAAAAATTTAATCCAAAACTGAATAGAAGTCTATATTTAATGACTACAGGAATTTGTTGTTTTTCTTTCTCTATCTACCTATTAAGTCTCCAGGGCTTCTTAGGGTTTTCATTATCTTTTTTAGGACCAATCACTCCAATAGGAGGGCTATTGTTAATAAGCGCATGGATAATGTTATTCTTTAGCATTAAAAAACAGGGTTAATTTAATTGTATAAAGGATTAATCTTTACCTTTGTCTCCCATAAAACCAAAACGAAAAAACGATTATGACCGAAACAGGCAAGCGAGCTAACAATGCTACCATCTCTGATTTAGGAATAAAAAATGCAACTGCACACTGGAATTTATCTCCAGAGGAATTAGCAAGCATTTCAATTGAAAAAGGACAAGCAACTCTAACTTCTACAGGAGCAATCAACATTAATACAGGAGAGTTTACTGGCCGATCTCCAATGGATCGTTTTATTGTCCGTGATGCTATTACTGAAGAATCAGTTTGGTGGGGAGATGTTAACTTATCTTTTGACGAAAATAAATTTGACGCACTACACCAAAAAGTATTGAACTACTTAAGCGAGAAAGAGCTTTATGTAAGAGATGCTTATGCATGTGCTGATGAAAAATACAGAATGAATATTCGTGTAGTAAATGAATATGCTTGGAGTAATATGTTTGCTTACAACATGTTCCTAAGACCTACTGATACTGAAATTGAGAATTTTGATGCAGAATGGACTATCCTAAATGCACCAGGATTTATGGCAGATGCTGAAGTAGATGGAACTCGTCAGCATAATTTTGCTATATTAAACTTTACAAAAAAGATTATTCTTATAGGAGGAACTGGTTATACTGGTGAAATCAAGAAAGGAATTTTCTCTGCTTTAAACTTTATTCTTCCACATCAAAAGAATGTACTTTCAATGCACTGTAGTGCCAACACTGGTAAAGGTGGTGATACTGCTGTGTTCTTTGGACTTTCAGGAACAGGAAAAACTACCCTTTCGGCTGATCCAAATAGAAACTTAATTGGGGATGATGAGCATGGTTGGAGTGGGGATACCGTATTCAACTTTGAAGGAGGTTGTTATGCAAAATGTCTTGACCTATCTGCTGAAAAAGAACCAGATATTTTTGCTGCTGTTAGGTCAGGAGCATTATTGGAAAATATCTCCTTTTTTGAAGGAACAAATGAGGTGAATTATGAAGATACTACTATTACTCAGAATACAAGAGTAAGTTACCCAATTCATCATATTGATAAAATTGCAAAACCATCTTTAGGAAAAAATCCAAAAAATGTTTTCTTCCTTACAGCTGATGCTTTTGGGGTTTTACCTCCTGTATCTAAGCTAACAGCAGGACAAGCAATGTATCACTTTATATCGGGATACACAGCTAAGGTTGCAGGAACAGAAGCTGGAGTTACTGAACCGCAAACTACATTCTCAGCTTGTTTTGGCGCACCATTTATGCCTTTACATCCAACAAAATATGCTGAAATGTTAGGAAATAAAATGCAAGAGCACAATGTAAATGTTTGGCTAATTAATACTGGTTGGTCAGGTGGAGTTTATGGCCTTGGAGAGCGTATTTCTTTGAAATACACAAGAGCTATGATTACAGCTATACTAAATGGTGAGTTGGAAACAGCAGAATATACCACTCATGAGGTATTTGGACTAAAGATGCCAACTGCTTGCCCTAATGTACCTTCAGAAATTTTAAGCCCTAGAAATACTTGGGAAGATAAAAATTTTTACGATGCAAAAGCCAATGAACTGGCTAATGCTTTTAATAAAAACTTTGCTCAGTTTACTAACAATGCAAATGCTGAAATTTTAGATGCAGCACCAAAAGCAACAATGAAACAATAAATATTTATACCATAGATTATAGAACAAGCCGAGCAAATGCTCGGCTTTTTTTATACTTTTGATTTATGCAACTATTCTACATCCAAAATCCTGAAAGTGAAATAATACTGAGTGCTGAGGAAAGTAAGCACGCTACTAAAGTACTCAGAAAAAAGGAAGGTGATATTTTAAATTTTACAGATGGAAAAGGTTATTTGTATAAAGCTGTAATTACTGTTGCTGACACAAGAAAGTGCAGATTACAAGTAGTAAGTAGCGAACAAAAAGAAAAACAACACAACTACTATTTGCACATTGCCATTGCCCCCACAAAAAATATGGATAGGTTTGAGTGGTTTTTGGAAAAAGCTACTGAAATTGGTATTGATGAAATTACTCCTATTATTTGCAGCAGTTCTGAAAGGAAAGTAATAAAAACTGAAAGAGGTAACCGAATTCTACTCTCGGCCTTGAAGCAATCTTTAAAATATCATTTACCAAAACTTAATAAAGCTATTTCTTTAACTAACTTTATAAAACAGGATTTTGAAGGCACTAAGTATATTGCCCATTGTGCGGATGGAGAAAAGAAAGAGTTAAGGACAGTAAATAAAACAGAAAAAAACATAATACTAATTGGCCCTGAGGGAGATTTCAGCCAAAAAGAAATTGATTTGGCTTTACAAAACCAATTTAAAGCAGTAAGCTTAGGTGCAAGTAGGTTACGAACAGAAACAGCAGGAATTATAGCTGCACATACCATAAATATTAAATAAATGAAAAAACTACTAATTATATTAATTGCTTTACCAATGATTGGGTTTGGACAAAACACCTACCAAATAGCTATATTAAAATACAATGGTGGTGGCGATTGGTATGCAAACCCCACCGCCCTACCCAACCTAATTGCATTTAGCAATAAAAATATTGGTACAAACATCAAACAAGAACCTGCAACTGTAGAAGTAGGTAGTAGTGATATTTTTAACTATCCTTTCCTACATATGACAGGTCATGGAAATGTAGTTTTTAACTCTAGTGAAAGAGAGAATTTAAGAAACTATCTATTAGCTGGTGGTTTCTTACATATTGATGATAATTACGGGATGGATCCTTTCGTACGTACTGAAATAAGAAAAGTATTCCCTGAAGCAGATTTAGTAGAATTACCAACTAATCATCCTATCTTTCATGGAAAATATAAATTTAAAAATGGGTTACCGAAAATTCATGAGCATGATGCAAGTCCTTCACAAGCATTTGGTATTGTTATTGATGGACGTTTAGTATTACTCTATACTTTTGAATCTGATATTGGAGATGGATGGGAAGATGCAGAAGCACATAATGATAGCGAGGAAATCCGACTAAAAGCCCTACAAATGGGAGCTAATATTTTGGAATATGTTTTTACGAATTAGACTTTAAAGTAGGTCCGAGTCAACTGAAAGACCTTGCAAAAAACCTATTGATCTTTCAATATCATCATGAAGTAATCTATCGGCACTTAAGAATTCCACTTCATCTCTGTAAATATCCAAAATTCCTTCAATAAAATCAGATGATTTTGTATTTCTAAAAGCAATACCCTGAGTAGCATTTAAAAGTTCAATCGCTAAAATACGCTCGGTATTTTCTACCACTCTATATAGTTTTGTAGCTGCATTTGCACCCATACTTACATGATCTTCCTGTCCGTTTGATGAAACGATAGAATCCACAGAAGCAGGTGAACACAGTTGCTTATTCTGGCTTGCAATACTTGCTGCCGTATATTGTGGAATCATCATTCCTGAATTAACTCCTGGCTTTGCTACCAAAAATGCAGGTAATCCTCTTTCCCCCGAAATCAATTGATAAGTTCTTCTTTCTGAAATAGAACCTAATTCTGAAAGTCCAATTGCTAAATAATCCATAGCCATAGCCAATGGTTGACCATGGAAATTACCTCCTGAAATTATTTTATCCTCACCAATAAAAATTGTAGGATTATCTGTAACAGAATTAATCTCTGTAGTAAGTACTTCTTTCAAATGCGTAATCA
>UPTG01000591.1_pt1 | contig 29363 bp, 28 predicted proteins | sample 2160121 | NCBI WGS metagenome assembly UPTG01 (sample SAMN06266255, study PRJEB28933) | marine metagenome | isolation source: Columbia River Estuary | place: USA:Columbia River Estuary, USA | collected 2014-07-27
GATTGTGAATAATTATTAAAACTAATTAAACAGATTAAAATTAATAGAAAATTTAATTTATAACCTTTTGTCTGGTAATCTTCTTTTATCATATTTTAGATCGCTTAGTAAATCAGACTTAATTCCTATAAAGAAATACCACGATGCTCTAGTGCTAAATGGCACCCAATTAAAATTCATTTTCCAGCTATCTAAGTCTCTTTCAAATCTTAACTGCGTATAAGTCACTCCCTTGTTTTTAAAATCATATCCTGAAGACCCACCAATTCTCCATTTTTTTGATAAATCTATATTTGCAGAAAGCATCAGTGAGTTATTTGTAATGTCTTTTTGTTTTTTGTTGTTTGAATATGTTAAAGAGTGTGCAATTCTAATATCCCAAGGAATTTGATTTTGATAGAATTTTAAACCTTTTTCGTCTTCCTCTTCATCCTCTTTATCCTCATCATTTTCATCAAATGAACTATCTGCGAAATCGTTTGCTCTTCCAAATAAATCGTCATTTCTACCACCACTTCTTGAGTTATCAGACCCATTAGATTTGTCATTTTTTGAATTTTTGCTTGAATATGAAAAACCAAGATTTATATTAGCGCTTGTCATTCTAAACAATCCGCCTCCGTCGTTAATATTTAAAGTATTTATTCTTCTTCCGTTCTCATTTACTGTATAAGGGTCAAATGTTGCACCTAAATTTAAACTTAACTTATCTTCAAATAATGATGTTGATGTTGTCATCCTTACTGGACTCCACTTTAATGAATCAGCTGCAATATTATAACTTGTTGAAAAATTTAAATTATTTAAAAGTTTAATTTTTTTAGGTTCAAGTTTCATACTGTCCTTGTCTTTTACTTTTGCCTCAAGAACATTGCTCAGACCTAAACCTATAGAGCTAGAAAAAGTTTTACCTGGAGTTCCGAAAAATCCTCCTTCAAATCTGGTATACTCATTTGTGTTTCCGTTTGCATCAATAATATATTCATCATAATATTTTTCAAAACTTGGATTAATTCCATAAGTAACAGAGGGTCTCATTACATGTCTAATAGATTGAATTTTTTTACCCTCTTTGAAATTAAAAACGCCATACACAGTAGTACCTAGACTAGCACTAAAGCTATACTTGTTGAACCTGTCAAAACCTTTAATTGTGTCTTTTTTGCCAATGGTTTGATTGATTATGTCAAAATCATTTCTTTTTATTGTTTGTCCAGTCCAAACTTCATCAAATTTTCCACTCAAACTAACACTTAAATGTTTTAAAAATTTAAAGTTTGTTCCTATTGGAATAGAATGTTTCATTCCGTACATAGCGTCATCAAACATTTCTTTCTTTAAAAACAATGAATCTGAAGTTTGTATTCTGTTTTCCCCTCTTACTGAATATTGTAAGTTGATGTTTTTTAAAATTCCCTTTTTTTGACCATTCTTTTTTACAAATGGATAAACTCTTTCAACATTGGCTTGTAGAGTGGGTAAGCTCATGTTTACAGTTTGAGTCCTAGTATTTTGTGAATGTGAAGCTGTTAATGATAAATTTACTGACGGATATCCTCTAAATGTTTTTGAATATGACACTGAAGAATTTAAAGTATTATTTAAAAAATTTGGAGTATTAAGTTGATTTACTGATTCTCTAAAATAATTACTACTTCCTAAATTAACAGATGCTGAAAATCTGCTGTTTGGGTTTGATTTCGAATCCTGGCTATGAGACCATCTAATGTTGTAAATATTATTTTTAGAATATCCTGGGAGTCCTCTCTCACCATTAATTAAGTTTTCAAATCTTAAACTTAGTGACCCGGTATAATTATATCTAACTTTATATTTTGATTCAGCTCTAAACCCATAACTTCCATTTGTATAATAGTCGGCTAAAAGAGTTACATCGAAAAGATCACTAGGAGCGAAATAATACCCTCCGTTTTGAATAAAGTACCCTCTTTCGTTGTTTTGACCAATACTTGGGAATATAAAACCCGTTGCTCTATTCTGAGTTAAAGGAAAATAGGCAAATGGTAAGAATATTGGAGTTGGCACATCAGCTACATATATGTTACTTAGTCCTGCTATAATCTTATTATTTGGTATAAACTTTCCTTTTCTAACTCTTATGTAATAATCTGGATTTTCTTTTTTTGAGGTAGTGATTTTAGCCTCTTTAATGAAATAAACTGAATCATTTTCTTTTTTTGTAGCTAAAGCAGAAACATTCATTCCACTTTGTTCACTTCTTGAATTCCATATCAATGCTTTTTTTGTATCAAAATTAAATCTGATTGAATCTGGATTAACTTCATCTCCTGCTTGTTTAAAAAAAGGAGGTTGTATTAGTTTCCCTGTTGAATCTTTAATTCTACCAGCGGAAACCTCATTATTTTTATAGTCTAAAACAATAATTCCAGCTTTTAGTTCTGTATCTTGATAATAAAGTTCAGCCTTATCGTACAAGTATAGTTTTCCTTTATTTTTGTCAATTTTAATATACCCTTTTGCATTTCTAGTTATTTTTCCTAATAATAAAGGTTTTTTCTTAAGAGTGTCATTAGATGAAATACTGTCAATTTCCTTAATATCTTGTGAATAATTAATTTGAAAAGTAAGTAATACTATCAAAATAAAAATTAATTTGTTGAAGTAATTATTATGTGTATTTATTGTTGACAGATTAAATCGTTTAAGTAGTAAAATTACATATATTTTTCAAGTGATAATTTATTATGAAAAATTTAATTAAGCTTGTTATTAATTTAACTCTATTATGTTTAATTTTTTTAAACTCAAGTTTTTTATTTTCTCAAAAAAAAATTAATGAGTTTACAGTTGTCTTAGACGCTGGTCATGGAGGAAAAGATCCTGGCAATAGAGGAAATGGATATTATGAAAAAAACATAGCCTTATCAATAGCCTTAAAAGTTGGAGCCGAGTTAGAAAAACAAAGTAACATTAAAGTTATTTACACAAGAAAAAAAGATGTTTTTGTAAATCTATTCAAAAGAGCTGAAATAGCCAACAAAGCAAAAGCTGATTTATTTATTTCTATTCATTGTGATTCTCATTCATCTAATGCTTATGGAGCAGGAACTTTTGTTCTGGGTTTACATGCAAATCAAAGAAATTTTGAAATTGCAAAAAAAGAAAATTCAGTTATTTTCAAAGAAGAGAACTATGAACAAAAATATGATGGATTTGATCCTAATTCACCCGAATCTGTCATAAGTTTAGTTCTTATGCAGGAAGATTATTTAGATCAAAGTATAGTGATAGCAGACCTAATCCAAAAAGCTTTTGTTTCGGATTTGAATAGAAAAAACAGAACAGTTAAACAGGCAGGATTTATAGTCTTAAAATATACCTACATGCCTAGTGTTTTAGTTGAAACAGGGTTTTTAACGAACAAAAAAGAAGGAGCGTATTTAAATTCTAAAAAAGGTCAAAGAGAAATGTCTGAATCAATTGCTAAAGGAATTTTAAGATATCGAAACTCTATTAATTCTGATGTTATTAAAAATGACAGTCAATTATTTAGCGATTTAGATTATACTGACGAATATTTTTTAAAAATTCAAATCGCTTCAAGTTCAAAAAAAGTTCCTTTAAAATCCTATAATTTCAAAGGATTAAAAAATCTTAGTTACTTAAAAAACAAAAATATTTACAGATATTATTTTGAAAAGACCCAAGATTATTCTAAAGCAAAATTAATGTTAAAAAAAGCAGTTAAGAGTGGTTATAAGGACGCTTTGATTGTTGGTTTTAAAAATGATAAAAGTATTTCAATTGAAGAATTTTTATCTTCTTATAAAAATTAAATTATGATAAAATAATTCATAACTTTGATATAATTCAATAATTATAATTTGAAAAATAAAAACGAAATTAAAACTGGATTTTTAGTCATTATTGGAATAGGCCTGTTCATTTTTGGATTTAGTTATCTAAAATCTAATGATATCTTTGTAAGCGACAGAACGTTTTACTCTATTTATGATGATGTTGAGGGTGTTGTTAATGGCACACCAGTTACTGTTAATGGATATCCTGTTGGTAGTATAACTGATATATCTTTTTTTACTAATAACCGTTTACTTGTTAAATTCAGAGTTGAGAATGATATCAAGTTTTCTGTTAATAGTATAGCGCAAATTTATGAAACCGGTCTTATTGGTGGAAAAGCACTAGCGATTATTCCTGCAATGGATAATAGTAGAGTAGCTGTAACATTAGATACTTTAAAATCTTCTGTTGCCCCCGGACTAACTGAACTAGTTAACGAAAAGCTTACTCCTTTACAAGAGAATATAGAAACAATGATTCTTAGTGCAAATGATGTTTTAGAGAAGATTAATTCAGTTTTTGATGACCCTACTAGAAATAATTTACGTACAAGTGTTTCCGATTTTTCAGAAACAATTACTGATTTAAAAGAAACTAGTGCAATGATCAAATCCATTGTAAAATCTAATAAACTAAGCATAAACAGTTCTATTGAAAATATTAATAATATTTCTAGTGATCTTTCATCTATTTCTAATTCAATTAAATCAAGTGATTTTGAGTTAACTCTTAAGAATTTAAAACTTTCCTCAGATAATTTATCTTCAGTACTAGATAATATCAATAATGGAAACGGTTCTATATCCAAACTTATATCTAATGACTCATTGTTCAATAATTTAAATGACGCATCAAAATCAATTGATCTTTTACTTGAGGATATTAGACTTAATCCAAAAAGATATATTCATTTTTCGGTTTTTGGAAAAAAAAACAAACCGTTTCAATCAAATAAAAATTAATCTTTGATTTCATTAATTCCCAACATCATATTTATAGTTCTTTTTTCATTTGCATTATCTCTTTTTATTAAAAATGTAAAAAAAATATATAGAAATATAAATCTGGGAATTTCCATTGATCGTACTGATAATAAAAAAACTAGACTAATTCAAATGCTTAGAATTGCTTTTGGTCAGTCTAAGATGATAGACAAACCAATTGTTGGATTATTACATATTGTAGTTTATGTTGGATTTTTAGTCATTAATATTGAATTATTAGAGATTATTGTTGATGGAGCTTTAGGGACACATAGAGTTTTTGCTCCATTTCTAGGATCCTTTTATGATTTTTTAATAGCGTTCTTTGAAATATTTGCATTTTTAGTAATTGTGTCAGTTGTTATTTTTTGGATAAGAAGAAATATGTTGAATATTAAAAGGTTTCTTAGTCTTGAAATGAAAGGATGGCCAAAGAATGATGCTAATATTATTCTTTATGTAGAAGTAGTGTTGATGGTTTTATTTTTAACAATGAATGGAGCAGATTTATGGATTCAACAAAATTCTCCTGAGCTTAATTATATTTCTGCTGGATCATTTCCAATAAGTCAGTATTTATTGCCTCTTTTTGACGGTTTATCTTCAAATGTTGTATTTATTATAGAAAGATCCGCTTGGTGGTTACATATTATTGGAATTCTATGCTTTTTAAATTATTTATATTATTCAAAGCATCTGCATATTTTACTTGCGTTTCCAAACACCTACTTTGCCAACTTAAATGCAAAAGGTAAATTTTCAAATTTGAAATCAGTAACTAATGAGGTTAAAATGATGTTAGATCCAAGTATTGATCCTTATTCTAATGCAAGTTCTGTTGAAGTTTCTAAATTTGGCGCTTCTGATGTTTTTGATTTATCAAAAATCCAACTATTAAATGCATATACTTGTACGGAATGCGGAAGATGTACTAGTGAATGCCCTGCAAATCAAACAGGAAAAAAACTTTCTCCTCGTAAAATAATGATGGATACAAGAGATAGAGTGGAAGCAGTAGGAAGAAATATTGATACTAATAAAGGTGAATTTAAGCCTGATGGAAAAGAGTTATTAAGTGATTATATTTCAAAAGAAGAATTATGGGCTTGTACATCATGTAATGCTTGCGTTGAGGCTTGTCCAATAGGAATAGATCCTTTATCGATTATTATGGATATGAGAAGGTATTTAGTTATGGAAAAATCCGATGCTCCATCTGAGCTTAACAATATGATGTCTAATATTGAAAATAATGGTGCGCCATGGCCATTTAATCAAATGGATAAACTCAATTGGAAAAATGAAATTTAATTTTAATATATATACATAAATGAAACAAGAAGACGTTGACAATTTACTTAGTAAAAAAATGGAAGATGGTGAACATATAAGTCCAATTCTTCCAGATGGTATTAAGAACTATTTAATTGATATTGATGGTACAATATGTGATGACATTCCAAATGAGGAGCCAGAAAGAATGGCTACAGCAAATGTTTATCCGGATGCACTAATTACTTTAAATAAGTGGTATGATGAAGGTCATATTATATGTTTTTTCACCTCAAGAATTGAAGAACATAGAGAAGTAACAGAAAAGTGGCTAAATAAACACGGTTTTAAGTTTCATGGAATGGTAATGGGAAAACCCAGAGGAGGGAATTATCATTGGATTGATAATCATTTAGTAAAAGCTACAAGATATAATGGAAAATTCACTGATTTAATTGATAAAAAAGTAACGATCGAAGTGTTTGATGACGGCCAACACGAATAATTATGAAAAAAATAGAAATTCATACTTTTTCAGAACTAATTGCACAAGGAAAGACACCTGAAATTTTGTTTTGGGTAGGATGTGCTGGTAGTTTTGATGAAAGAGCAAAAAAAATTACTAAAGCATTTGCTAATATTTTAACCCAAGCTAATGTTTCTTTTGCTGTTTTAGGTAGTGAAGAAGGGTGTACAGGAGATCCTGCTAAAAGAGCAGGAAATGAATTTTTATTTCAAATGCAAGCTTTGACAAATATTGAAGTTTTAAATGGTTATAATATTAAGAAAATTGTGACGACATGCCCTCACTGCTTTAATACTTTAAAAAACGAATATCCTGAGCTTGGAGGTAATTATGATGTTATACATCACACACAATTTATAAAATCGTTATTAAACGATGGTAGAATAACTATAAAAGGCGGAAGTTTTAAAGGTAAAAGAATAACTTTTCACGATCCATGTTATCTTGGTAGAGCTAATAACGTTTATGAAGCGCCAAGAGATGTATTAAAAAAATTAGATATAGAACTTTCTGAAATGAAAAGCTGTAAACAAAAGGGTCTTTGTTGTGGAGCAGGTGGAGCACAAATGTTTAAAGAGTCTGAAAATGGGGAAAAAGAAATTAATGTAAAGAGAACAGAGGAAGCTTTAGAAACTAAACCAGATATTATTGCAGCTGGATGCCCGTTCTGCAACACAATGCTTTCTGATGGAATCAAAAATAAAAAGAAAGAAGATGAAATTGAAGTTTTAGATATCGCAGAGCTAATTAATCAAGCTTCTGATTTATGACACTCCCCTTTAACGAAATGCCTGCTAATTCACGAATTTGGATTTATCAGTCTGATAGAAAATTAAATGATTCAGAGCTTGATCAAATTAAATTAAAACTTACAGACTTTTTAAAAAACTGGACTGCTCATGGAGATGATTTAAAATCTAGTTTTGAAATAAGGTATGATAGATTTATAATTATAGCTTTAAATGAAAAATCAGCCAAAGCATCTGGATGTTCTATTGATGCTTGTGTTCATTTTATTCAGCAAATTGAAAAGGATTATAACATTAGCTTATTAGATAAAATGAATGTGGCTTTTAAACAAGGTGAGTATGTTTCTTATAAATCTATAGTTGAATTTAAATCCTTAATAAAAAACAATTCAGTTTCTAAAAACACAATAGTTTTTAATAATCTTGTTTTAGATATCGGAGATTATAAAAATAACTGGGAAGTTCCAGCTTGTAAAAGTTGGCACTCTAGGTTCTTTTGATAGCTTGTAAGTTTACATTTATCTAAAAACTCTCATCTCAAAACTTATTTTTTTTAAATTTATATTTATAAAATATTAAAATGCATTTTTTTAAAACACTTTTATTTTTTCTTTTAATTTCATTTTTTTCATATTCACAGAATCCTTTAATCACAAGCGACAAAATAGAACAAGAGGTATGGGTAGATAGTATTTATAACTCATTATCTATCGATCAAAAAATAGGACAGTTATTTACAATTTGGGTAGCTACAAAACAAGGTCCTGAAAAAATGGATGAAGTATCTTCAATAATAAAAAAGAATCATTTAGGAGGATTGATTTTTTCTCTTGGAAACATTAATGATCAGGCTAAATATACCAACGAATTTCAATCTATTTCAAAAGTTCCTTTATTAATAGGTATGGATGCAGAATGGGGTATTGGAATGAGATTAGATGATGCTTTTTCTTTTCCTTACAACATGACACTTGGTGCATTAAATGATAATTCGCTAATATATAGAGTTGGAAAAAGAATAGGTGTTCACGCTAAAAGAATAGGTGTTCATATTAATTTTGCTCCAGTAACAGATATCAATACCAATCCCAACAATCCTATCATTGGAAGCAGATCGTTTGGAGAGGATAAGATTAACGTTACAATGAAGTCTTTATCTTATTTAAAAGGGATGCAATCTGAGGGGATTATGGGTTCGGCAAAACATTTTCCTGGTCATGGAGACACTTCTACAGATTCTCACAAAACTCTTCCTATAATTAACTTTTCTGCCAAACGTATAAATGATGTAGAATTATTCCCTTACAAACAATTAATAAAAAATAATTTATCTACAGTTATGGTTGCACACATGGAGGTTCCATCTCTTGAAAAGGAGCCTAAAATGCCATCAACTCTTTCAAAAAATATCATATCAAAACTTTTAAAAAAGAAACTAAAATTTGAAGGTTTAGTAATTACTGATGCTATGGATATGAAAGGAGTAGTAGATTTTAATAAAAATCAATCTGCTGATGTCAGTGCATTATTAGCTGGAAATGATGTATTACTTATGCCTGATGATTTAGATGAAAGCACAAAAAGTATTAAAAATGCTATTAAAGACGGAACTATAACAGAGAAAAGATTAAAGTACTCTGTTAAAAAAATATTGATGGCTAAATACAAAGCTGGACTTCATAAAAATAATAAAGTCGATTTAAAAAATATTGTTGAGGACATGAATAGTAATATCGATAAATTATTATTTGAAGAAATTACAGAAAAATCTATCACATTAATAAAAAATGATAATGATATTCTTCCATTAAAAGATGTATCATCAAAAATTGCTTTTTTAGAAATGGGAGATTCTAACTCAGATGAATTTTTTAAAATGTTAAATCATTACACTAAGGTTGATAAAGTTCAATATGATTCAAAAGCTGAATTGCTTAGAACATTAAAGCCTTACAAAACTGTTATTGTAGGTTTTCACAAATCAAACAAAAGTCCTTTTGATCCATATAAATTTAGCAAAACAGAAATTGAAACAATCGAACTACTATCTAAGAACAAGAATGTAATTTTAAATGTTTTTGCAAAAGCTTACGCACTTATGGATGTGGATATGACTAATGTTTCTTCAGTTTTAGTTTCTTATCAAAATAATGTTACTGCTCAAAATAAATCTGCTCAAATTATTTTTGGAGCATTACCTGCACTTGGAAGACTACCTGTCTCTATAAACAAAAAATATCCCTTACACACATCCATTAAAACTGAAACCATTAACAGATTAAGTTATGGACTACCAAATAGTAAAAACTTTGATTTAGACAAACTGAATTCAATTGACTTAGTTATTGAAGATGCAATAGAAAAAAGAATGACACCTGGAGCTCAGTTACTTATTGCTAAAAATGGTAAAGTTGTTCTTAATAAAAGTTACGGCTACAAAACTTATGAAAAAAATAATTTAATAAATTGGGATCATATTTACGATTTAGCTTCACTTACCAAAATTTTATCCTCAGTTCCGTTACTAATGAATGAATATGAAAGTAATGGTATAAATGAAAAATCAACTTTATCTGATATTTTACCTGATTTAGATTTAAAAGATAAAGGAAGTTTATTGTTGAAAGAAATGTTAGCTCATCAGTCTGGATTATACCCTTGGATTCCTTTTTACAAGGAAACCTTGGATTCTATTAATTATAATCCATTAACTAGTATTTATAGTAAAAAAAAAACAAAAAATATTCTATTCCTGTAAATAGAAATCTTTTTCTCAAAAATTCCTTTTTAGACACGATTACAAATAGAATAATTGACAGCGAACTTTCGCAAAATAAATCTTATTTATATAGCGATCTTCCTTATTATTTTTTTAAATATTTTCTTGAAAACAAACATCAAGTTAGTTTAGATAAATTACTTAAAAAGATAATTTTAAATAAAGTTGGTGCAAATTTTACAACATATAATCCATTAAAATCATATACTTCTAATAAAATTGTTCCCTCTGAAATTGATGATTACTTTAGAAAAGACACCCTTGTTGGATATGTTCATGACATGGGTGCTGCAATGCAAGGTGGAATAGGAGGACACGCTGGTCTTTTTTCTAATTCAAATGATGTAGCTAAAATTATGCAAATGTTTCTACAGAACGGCAAATATGGTTCAAAAACATTTTTTTCTAAATCAACAATTGATTACTTTAACACCTGTTATTATTGTGAAGATGGAAATAGAAGAGGTTTAGGTTTTGATAAGCCACAAATTGATGAGAGTTCTCCAACTTGTGGGTGTGTTCCAATGTCTAGTTTTGGGCATTCAGGTTTTACCGGAACATATGTTTGGGGAGATCCTGAAAATCAAATAATATATGTGTTCTTGTCAAATAGAACTTTTCCCTCAATGAACAATAATAAACTTTCTGATAATAATATTAGAACAGAAATTCAAAGGATTATTTACGATTCTTTAAAATGATGAAAATGAAAATAGCTATTGTTTGTTACCCAACTTTTGGTGGAAGTGGTGTTATGGCAACTGAATTAGGAATGTCTTTGGTTAATCATGGTCATGAAGTCCATTTTATAGCCTATAAAAAACCAGTAAGATTAACTGATTTAAATCAGAATTTACATTTTCATAAAGTTAATGTTCCTGATTATCCATTATTCAGTTTTGTACCCTACGAACTTGCTTTGTCTACTAAGCTAGTTGATGTAGTGAAAAATAATTCTATTGATGTATTACATGTCCATTACGCAATCCCTCATGCATATGCAGCATATATGGCAAAAAAAATGTTAAAAGAGCAGTCAATTAATATTCCAATTGTAACAACACTTCACGGAACAGATATTACTTTAGTTGGAAATCATCCTTCTTATAAAACAGCTGTAACTTTTAGTATTAATAAATCTGATATAGTCACCTGTGTTTCGCAAAGTTTAAAAGAAGATACTTTAGATCAGTTTGATATTAAAAAGGAAATTGTTGTAATACCTAATTTTATTGATATAAGTAAATATATTATTCAACAAGATTTGTGTTTACATGAGAATCCTATCCCAGCAAAGGAATTTATTATCTCTCACGTAAGTAACTTCAGACCAGTGAAAAATGTAACTAACGTTATTAAAATATTTTATAACATTCAAAAACAATTAAAAGCTCAACTATTAATGATAGGTGAGGGTCCAGAAAAATCCGTAGCTGAAGATTTGTGTAAAGAGCTAGGGATTTCACACTTGGTTAAGTTTTTAGGAAACACTAATCAAGTTGAAAAAAATCTATGTCATTCAGATCTGTTTTTATTACCGTCTTCAGCTGAGAGTTTTGGATTAGCCGCTCTTGAAGCTATGGCATCTAAAGTTGCTGTTATTTCTTCAAATGCTGGTGGACTTCCTGAAATTAATATCGACGGCGAAACTGGTTATGTTGAAGATTTTGATAACATAGATGAAATGTCAAAAAAGGCAATATCGATACTTAGTAGTAAAGAACAACTTGATAGTTTTAAAAACAAGGCCTTTTTAAAAGCTAAAGAGTATGATATTAATAATCTAGTGCCATTGTATGAGAAAACCTATCAAATGGCTTTAGACAGCATTAAATAGGCTCTTGAATTGAATCAAATACTAATACTTTTTTCCATAAGTGCTTAGCTTCCCCAATAAATATTAAATGAGCAGGTTCATCCTGATAAATTCTTTGATCTTTATAAGAGTCAAATGTGAATATTAAGCAATAACTATAAGAGTTATCAATTACTTCTCTTTTTTCAGTGTTAGCAGGTTTTCCTAAATGCATTTTATTAGCAAACTGACTATTTTTCATAAGCTTTTTAACTGCTGTCTCAAAAGTTTTGACATCTTCTTTATTATCAGAATCATTTAACCAAAAATACACACTGTGAATAATTTTTCCTTCAATTATTTTCGAATCACTTTCGTTTGAATTGTTACAGCTTGACATAATTAATAAGGTTATTAGAATATATAAATAATTAAATTTCATGCTTAAAAATACAAGATTTTTAATTTGGATGATATATTTTCTTAGCATTTTTATAAACTACATTTTTATCAAATGTCATTTTTTTAGTTTGAAATTTTGAATACATGTCCATTTGGTCTGAATAATGAACTGAATTTTCATGATCACTACTTCCGTATGAAATTACTGATTCAACTTCAGTTTTATTTTTACTAAATTTTACTAGTTCAATATATGACTCACCATGAGTTACTTTTATTTTCCCATCTTTATGATCGACTCCTCTCATTGCAGTTAAAACATCTGGAAGGCCATATATTGGAATTTCTTTATTTCCTCTAACAAGTTTTTGAAAGTCACCAAGTTTAACATTAATGGAACCAAAATCTTTAATCATTTTTTGTTTGGTATCTCTTAAACAAGCAATAATCATCTGTTTGGTTGCTATCTTATCTTTAGGAAGTAATTTGAAATATTTTTTACCAAATAAATAATAAAAAACTCCATATGACCCAGCTCCGTATGAATCAGCATCAGTTGATCTGTCCCAATCTTGAATTGATGTTATTAGTTTTTTTAGTTCAGGATAATCATTTGGATCTAAATCAAATAATAAATTTAAATCAATGTAATTATAATTAAAAGGCGTTGGAAATGTTCGATCGTATTTTATTTTTTTAAATGTTGAATAATCTATTTTATCATATGAGTTTATTAAGTTAAATAATCTAGTACTTCTGTTGTTGTCATATGTAGGGAAACCCATTGTCTTAGAAAAATCATTTTCTTTTGGATTTTCATCAATTGAAGTTGATTTAAAAGGACTGTGATTTGCGTTATAAATAAAGCCAGAATTTGGATTTAAAACTTGAGGAAGATCTTCAATTTTATAATATTCTGTCCAAAGATTTTTTCTAGTATTACCAGGGACTACATTTCTCCAATTAAATTCTTCATTTCTAACAGGAATTATTCCATTTGAAATATAAAATATGTTTCCTTGATTATCAGCGTAACCAATATTATATCCAGGTAAATTTCTATTTTTTAATATATCGTAAAATTCTTCAAAAGAATTTGCTTTATTCATTTTCCACCACTGTTGGAGAGCTTTAATATTAAACAGGGAAGGGGTACGAACTGAGTAATATCCAGATTCATTTTTTAGAGTTGGTCCAAATATACTTTTGTAAAACTTTCTTTTAACCTTAATATCAATTCCTAAAACTTTAACATAAACAGAAGCTTTTTTCTTTTCAAGTTTTAATTCTTTTCCGTCAACGATATAGGTTAGCTTTTTAGTTGGATGCATTTCTAACTCAAAAATATCTGCTTTGTCTGGATAATTTACTGTATGCGCCCAGCCTAAATTTTCATTTGCACCAATTAATAAACATGGTGCTCCAGCGAATGTAGCTCCAATGATGTTAGTACCTTCTTCGCTTATCAAATGAGCTTCGTACCAAGATGTTGGCCCATCAAGTGGTTGATGAGTATTAATAGCTAAGTAAGTCTCATTGTTTCCAGTCTTATTTGAATTAAAAGCAAACGTATTAGACCCCTTTATATCATCTATAAATGGGTTTTCTCTTGGAACTTTATTGTTTATGATTGATAATACTAATTTATCAGCTTCGTTGGCTATAAAAAGTTGAAGAAAAGAATATGCAGTCATTTTCTTAGGGGTAATTGGAAATAATTTCTTTTCCAATATTTCATCAGGATGTGTTTCTGCATATTTATTTAATCCCTGTGAATAGGCTTCTATGATTTTAACAAAATCAGGATCTAGAGTACCAAACAACTTATCTACGGTTTCTTTAGATTCAATGAGTTGAGTTAAAAAATCTGCACCAGCTCCATTAATACCAATATGTTTACTAAGTAATCCATTTCCTGCTAAATAGCCCTGTTGAATAGTTTTAAAATCATCTTCTGCGTGACTCCAGGCTAGACCATAAGCAACATCTGCATCAGTTTTTCCATATATATGAGGAACTCCAAAGCTGTCTCTTACTATTTCAACATCTTTAGGGTTGATTTGAGAATAGCTAAAACTAAGATTAGTTAGAAATAGAAGAAGAATATATTTTTTCATATCTAACTTAGTCCAATAACCATACCAAGTAATTGGTGAAATATTTTGTCTCAAATTAATTTTATATTAGCAGTCTATTAATTATTATGTTGAAATTCATAACAGGAAGAACTAAAGCAATTTTTTATTCAATTAAAGGTGCTTTTTTATTGTTAAAAACTGAACATTCAATTCAGGCACAATCTATTATTGCTCTATTGTTTATAATAGCTGGGTTTTATTTTGAAATTTCTGATATTGAATGGTTATTTCAAATACTTGCAATATGTCTAGTTCTTTGTGCTGAATCTTTAAATACAGCTATTGAGAAATTAGCAGATTTTATTCATCCTGATTTTAATAAAAAAATCGGATTTATAAAAGATATTGCGGCTGGTGCAGTTTTCTTTGCAGCAGTTTTTGCTTTAATAGTAATATATTTTATTTATTCAGTAAAATTTTAATTTACAGCAAATAGGGGATAACGGCTTTTCTTTTTTTTGGATAATTTTTAAAATTTTCTTGATACCATTTGTGATGAGCTTTTGATCTAGGAATTAGGTTGCAAATTGTCCATATTAAAAATGATAAAGAACCAAGATTTAGTGTCATTATTGCAAAACCAAGCCACTCAATTATTTCTCCAAAAAAATTAGGGCATGAAACATAATTAAACAGCCCACCATTAGGTATAACATATCCTTTTTGATTTGTTCTTAATTTAATAAGTGTATTATCAGAGGAAATATTTAAATAAAAACCGATAATAAATACTAATAAACCTGAAATTAAATAGAAAAAAGAAATAGATTCAAATTGGATTAATGTTATAAAATATCCATTTAAAACTCCGTTTACTAAATTAAAGAAGAATGCTGAGCTTACTATAGCTATAGGAATTTTTTTTCCTTTTGTTTTTATCCTTAAAGGATATATTATTGTACGATTAAAATAGTGAATAATCCATAACACAATAAAAACTCCACTTAAATTTATTTCTTCAATCATTACAAAATAAACCAATGGACAAGTAATTAGTGCTGGAAACTCCATTAGAATCCAACCTGTTTTGTTATCTATAGATTTACCCCATTTTTTAGTTGAATGTTTCCCATATGGAGCTTTATAGATTAAGTTAATAGGTAATATAATTATAGCTATTAAAATCCATAAGTATGTAATTTCTGTAATTCCCATTTTAAAAATAAAAAAACCCGCAATAAAGCGGGTTTTTTATGTGTATATCTTTGGTTAATTAGATATTAGTATCCGTAATTTTGAACCATGTTAGGATTAGCATTTCTCTCTGCAAGAGCAATTGGATATGCATATCTGTGAGATCCGTATGTTGGAGGAGTTCCAGTCAAATCATCATTTAATTGCTTAAATGAATCAATTTGTGGCATATCCAGTCCCATTCTTGATAAATCATGGAATCTAAGGCCCTCAAATGCAAATTCTTTTCTTCGTTCCTCAAGAATATTTTCTAAAGTAGCAGAAGCATAGTATCCAGCACCAAGTCCTCTAATTGCAGGAATATTATTAAGATATGAAAGCGCATCAGCAGTATTTCCAGCTCTTAGACTAGTTTCTGCTGCAATTAAATGCATCTCTTCAACTCTGAAAAGTGTTACATTATCAGATCCGTTCATGCTAGGGAATTTACCAAGCATTGTTGGATAACCCTGAGCTGTACCTATCATATCCGCAGCTCCCCTAACATCATCCACACCATATATATCCAAAAGATCAGGATTTGTTCCATCACCAGTTAATATCCTAACATCACCATATGAAGTTCCTCTTAAAATGTAAGCGATTCCGTTTATACCTCTACTGTCAGTCCCTGAAAAAGCTAATTCAAATATAGAATTAGATGCATTATCAGTTGTGTATGAAGAAGCAAAACCAGCTGCGCTTACTGGAGAAGCTCCAGAATTTGCGATTACCCATTTAGCTGCTGAATCAGCAGTTGCATATAAACTAGGATCAACAGAACCAGCGTATAAAGTTGCTCTTGCAAGTATTGCATAAGCACCTGCTTTGGACATATAACTTGTTGATGTGTTAAATGAATCGTCCATCATGCCAATAGCACTAGTTAAATCTGCAGCAATATCACCAATATTAGAAACAACTGTTCCTCTGGCTGGTGTTAAATTAGCAGGGTCTTTATACGTTTTCACGTATGGAATTCCTAATGAGCTAGCTCCACCTTGACCAGTGATAAAATGTTGACCATAGTCTTGAAGTAGGTCAAAATGCGCTAAAGCTCTTAAAGCGTGAGCTTGACCTTGAATGTGTGTGATTTGAGCTGCACTCCCTGTTAAATTTGAAGTGTCTGCATTAATTACAATATTAGTAATAGCAATCACACCATAAATTGAACTCCAAGGACCAGCACCATTTGAACTGTAATCCATGTCAGAATCAGCAAATCTACCAGAATTCATATTAGAATAGGCATTGTCAGTTCTGACATCACCCATAATAATATGATCTCTTCCATAGTAACCTGACACACTCATTCTGTCGTAAGCACTATTTAAAACAAAACCTAAATCAGCAGCAGAGTTAATACCACTATCTAAATCTTTATCTAAAGCCAATGTTGGTTCTAGATCGCTTTCACCACATGAAACTACTAGAGCAGATGCGGTAAAAATTAATAAGTATCTATATATATTTTTCATATTATTAAAATTTTAAATTTAGACCTACTGAGATTGACTTTAAGATAGGAGTATAAATTTCCCAACTTCCACTAAAAGCAACTTCAGGATCAACTTGAAGATCATCGTCTTTTACCCATGTCCAAAGGTTTGTTCCTTTAACATTAAGTGCTATAGAATCAAAACCTAAGCTTTCAGCAGCAGAACTATTAATGTTATAACCAATTACAAGATCTCTAAGTCTTACGTAATCACCATCATATAAAAATCTAGTTGAATTACCAGATCCTGTTCCACTTGTACTTGTGCTGTATCTCATTCTCGGTACATTTGTTATATCACCAGGTTTTTGCCATCTGTCCATAAGAGACGCAGCACCTTGGTAGTAATATGTAGATAGTAGTCCAGTTGATTGTGAATACCAGTTCCATCTTTCATAGATTTTGTTTCCTCCAGAGAAGTAAAAGTTTGCATCAGCATAAAAACCTCCCCAGTTAACTCTAGTTCCTAAACCACCAGAATAAGTTGGTAATCTATTTCCAACTTTAGTTTGATCTGCAGAATTTAAGGCATCAACTATTGTCATATCATTATCTTCACCACCTTTATAATACATTGGGTTACCAGTATCTGAATTTACACCAGCCCATTGTCTTAAATACCATCCTCTAAGTTCTTCGCCAACTCTAACTCTGTTGTATCCACCATCTAAATTAAGATCATTTCCTTCAGCATCTTTAGCAAGTTTAGTAACCTTATTGTCTAGAGTTGCATAGTTTGAATAAATAGACCAAGTGAAGTTATCAGTTCTTATAACATCAGAAGAAAGTTCAATTTCAATTCCTTTGTTTTCAACTTCTCCAATATTCTGAGATTGAGCTGAATGACCACTAGTTAATGAAAGAGGAACACTTTGAAGTAAATCACTTGTTTTCTTATTAAAAGCAACTATAGAACCAGAAACTCTATTGTCTAATAAACTAAAATCAAGTCCTATATCGTATTGAGCTTGTTTTTCCCACGTTAGTATAGCATTACCAAATGAACCTGGTGAAACAGCTCCATTATCATCGTAAGATCCTCCATAGCTAAATAATGACTGATAAGAGTTAAGTCCTACATTATTGTTTCCAGTTTCACCCAAAGAAGCTCTAAGTTTTAAGCTGTTTACAATATCACTATCTGCGAGAAAATCTTCTTCAGTTAGGTTCCAAGCAACAGCAGCAGACCAGAACGATCCAAATCTATAATCCATAGCAAATCTTGAAGATCCGTCATATCTGTATGAAAGATCTACAATATACTTATCATCATATGAATAGTTTAAAAGACCTAGATAACCAAGTTCTTTCCAGTCGCTAAATGAACCTGAAGCAGATTGGTTAGTTTGAAAACTAGATACATATATTAGGTTATCTGTAGCAACGTTTTCACCTGAAGAGCTTAAAAAGTCATATTTCTGTTTTTGAAAACTCATTTGACCAAGTGCTGAAACATAATGAACATCGTTAAATGTTTTATCCCATTTCAATTGATTAGTAAAAGCCCAAGTAAACGATCTACCAGTTGATTGGTAAGCATATCCGTTATCACCAACTCCACCACCATGAACAGCATTTTGGTATCTGTGTGAATTAGTAAGATTATAATCTAAAGAATATCTAGATTGAAATTTTAAATTATCAGAAATAGCATAAGTCATAGCAGTATTTGATAATGCTCTTGTTCCATCCAATTTACTGATATTATTTTCAGCTAAATAAACAGTATTAAAAACACTTGTTGATAAACTAGTGTTTAAATTACCATCGGCATTATAAATCTGTTGATAAGGAGACATAAAAATTCTAGTCATTTGAGGAGCAGCAAAATATGAACTACCTTCCAATTGACCTTCTTGTATCGCATTAGAAACTCTAACACTTGTAACTATATCTACTTTTCCAGCTTTTTTCTTGTAATCAAAAGAACCACTAACACTTTCGTATTCAACACCAATTGATGTACCCATAGTTTTTCTGTGTCCAAGAGATAGTCTGAAGTTTTCAGTTGCATTTCCACCTGAAGCAGAGAAATTATAAACAGCATCAGGAGCATCTTTAACTTTTACAGCATCATCCCAGTTACCATCAACTCTTCCACCAGCATCCCATGCAGCAGCTCCTGGAAAGTTAGCTAAAGCATAGTTTGTAGCATTTTCTTTAGTAAATCCATAATCGTTGATTAAAGTTTCAGCTCCTAATTCTAATCTTTGATTACCAGTAAGCATTGGACGTTCGTCCATTGCATAGTTTTGGAAACCATAGTTAGATGTAACTTGGTATTGTACCTCCCCGGCAGAACCAGATTTAGTAGTAATAACAATTACACCATTAGAACCTCTTGCTCCATAGGGAGCAGTAGCAGAAGCATCTTTAAGTACAGTAATACTTTCAATATCCGAAGGATTTATCATTGATAAAACACCTAAGTCATTAGTCAGTGGACTGTAAGATCCATTTACAACAGGAACTCCATCAATTACAAATAATGGTGAATTTGTACCTGAAATAGATCCTTCACCTCTAATTCTAATAGAAGTTGGTGATCCAGGTGTTCCAGATTGAGAAACAACTCTCAGACCAGCAACTCTACCTTGAAGAGCAGCGTCAGGTGATGTCATTGCCACACCTTCAATTTGGGCAGCATCAACTACAACTGTACTACTAGTTGATCGTTTTAAATTTCTTGTCGTAATACCAGTAACAACAACTTCATCAAGTTCATTACTTGAATTAAGTAAAATGTTAATTGTTGTGTCTTTTCCAACAGTAACGGTCTTAGTTTCAAAACCTACATAGCTAAAGACTAATACGTCTCCAACACTTGCAGTAATTGAATAATTTCCGTCAAAATCAGTTGTAACACCGTTAGAGGTGCCCTCAACTATAACTGTTGCTCCAGGGAGAGCAAGACTACTGTCATCAGCTACACTACCAGTAATGATAACTTGCTGACTAAATCCCCAGAATGACACTAACATAAGAGATAATGTCATCAAAAAGTTTAGTTTTTTCATATATAATTATTTGATTTATAACAAATATGTTAAAATAATGTTAAGAATAAAAATTTTTAGTGTTAAAAAACATCTTTTTTTTTGAAATTCTACTACATATAATAATATTCTTCTATGAATAATATATTTTTTTTGAGAATTTGATTAAATTATCTAAATTCATTTAAATTATTATTATCAAAACAGCAAGCTTTAACATATTAAAGAATTCAGAAATTGAAGGAGGGGTGTCCATTTCATTATTTCCATCTAACTCCTCTGATATTATGTTTGAATATAAAGCTTTGGCTCCGAATTTTAGACTATTAGATAATTTTAAAAGAAAAAAAATAACTGAAGAAAAATTTGTTTCGGAATATAATGAAATGCTTTCTGAGTTAAATGCAAGTAATGTTTTAGAACATATTAATTTACTTACGGCCGGATTAGAACCTATTTTAATGTGTAATTGTGCTAAAACTAAATTTTGTCACAGACATTTAGTAGCGGACTGGTTGGAAAGTAATACTGGTATTGTTATAAAAGAGCTTAATTATCCAGATTATATTAGAAAAAATGGTTATTTAATTAAACAGAAAAATCCTTCACTATTTCCTGAGTAAATTAGTATTTTAGAACTACTTCAAATAAATACTTTTCAAAATCACTTTGATTTTCAATATGAGGGAGATGACCAGAATTAGGTACAGTATATTCAAATCTATTCGGAAGAAGCTTATTTAATTTTCCTTTTATATTATTGAAAATAACTACCGAATCACTATCCCCCCAAATAGTATATACTTTTTTATTCGAATCACTAATTTCCTTATTCTCTAAATCTAAATTCTTGTGATTTTTAACAGTAGAAATTAAAGCTCTCGCAAAACCTTTAAATTTTAATAATTCCTCATACTTGTCATCCCAAAGAGGATAGTTTTCAGGATATTTAAAATCGGATAGTTGCCCAGATGATATTGTAGGATATCTATTTTTAATAAAGGCATTTACCTCTTCTTTTGATACACTTTTATTTACATTATTTTCATGACTATTAAAACTTGAAGCAGAAACGTAAACTAGTTTTTCTATCATGTTAGGTTTTAAATCTGCTAATTTTGAAATAACTCTTCCACCATTTGATAATCCTAAAAATGTAGCCTTTTTTATTTCAAGTTCTTGTAGGAGTTCAATAACTTGATTTGCAAATAATTCATCTGTGTAATCTATATCAGGGTTGTCTGAAAAACCTCTTCCATATAAATCTAATTTAACAACCTTAAAACCTTTTTCTTTTGCAGTATTATACGTTTTATCCCATATGTATGATGGAACTGAAAATCCATGTATAAATACTAATGTGTTTTCGTTAAATCTATTTTCAATCTCATAATAAGTAAACCCATTAGTTAGTTCTGTGAAATTTCCGGTTTTTATAGTTTTTCTAAATGCATCATCCTTAAGAACATATTCGTAATTTGGATTTGAGCATGAGAATAAAAAAGAGATGATTATTAATGAAAATAAATTTTTAAGATTCATAGTTTGTTATAATATAAATTACCTTTACAATATATAATAATCTTATTAATTGAGTAATAGATCTTTAGGTTTTTTAGCTGCTTTTGGTGCGACATTAATATATGGTTTAAATCATACTGTTGCCAAAAACGTAATGCCAATATATATTGGTCCTTATGCTTTTATTCTTTTGCGTGTTATTGGTGCTTCATTATTATTTTGGACAGTTAGTTTATTTATTAAATCAGAGAGAATAGACAAAAAAGATTGGCCTAGAATTATTCTTTGTTCTTTTTTAGGAATGGTTATAAATATGCTAGCATTTTTTAAAGGTTTAGAGTTGTCCACACCTGTTAATAGTTCTGTCATGATAACCCTTTCCCCAATTATAGTATTCATTTTTTCTGCTATTTTACTTAAAGAAAAAATTGAAAGCATGAAAGCTTTTGGAATAATTTCAGGTTTCATTGGCGCTTTAATACTTGTACTCTACACAGCGAAAACTGGAGTTAATGCTCCAAATATTCCTCTTGGAAACCTTTTGTTTATTGTTAATTCATTTGCTTACGGCCTTTACCTAGTTCTGGTAAAACCGCTTATTGCTAAATATAATATTATCACTTTACTTAAATGGTTGTTTCTATTAGGGGTGATTATGAATTTACCAGTTACTATAAATCAATTTTCGGAGGTTGATTGGACAAATCTACCAATAAAAGAGGCTATTATTCCAATGATTTTTGTCGTGGTTGGAACTACTTTCTTTACCTATTTATTTAATGCATATGCTTTAACTAAATTAAGCGCTTCATCTGTAAGTTCATTTATTTATCTTCAACCAATTGTTGGGATTGTTTTCGCAATTTCAACTAAAAGTGATTCATTAACACTTGTTAGTGTTGTGGGAATGGTTTTGATTTTTGTTGGAATTTATTTAGTCACTAAGAAAACTGTTAAAACTTAAATTTTTTATAACAAAAAAAGGCTGTTTCAAGAGAAACAACCTTTGTCATTTATATACTCTTAAAAAAAGAGTTTATACTAAAATTTTACTAAAATTAATTAGTCAATTTTCTTTACGTTGACAGCACTAAGACCTTTTGGACCTTCTTCTAATTCAAATTCAACTTTGTCGTTTTCATCGATTCTGTCAATTAATCCTGAAGCGTGAACAAAATGATCTTTTTCCACTCCTTCTTCCTTGATAAAACCATATCCTTTTGAACCGTTAAAGAATTTTACAATTCCATTTTTCATATTAAATATTTTTATTAATTTTTGGCGAATGTAGTTTAATTTTACTAATAAGAGTCTATTTTTATAAGATATTATTGAAATATGAACAAAAGTCTTGAAGAACATTGGCAAGAAGTCTATCATAAAAAGAATGAAAATGAAGTAAGTTGGTTTCAAAAATCACCAAAACTTTCACTTGATTTTATTTGTAGTTTAAATTTAAATCTAGATTCACATATAATAGATATTGGAGCAGGGGAGAGTAGGCTGGTAGATAATTTACTTAATCTAGGATATACGAATATTTCGGTTTTAGATATTTCATTAAAATCCATTGAGAAAACTAAAAAAAGGTTAGGTTTAAAATCAAAACTAGTTAATTGGATTGTATCAGATATAAATGATTTTAAACCAAAACATAAATATGACCTTTGGCATGATCGTGCTGCATTTCATTTTTTAAAGGATAGCTTAGAAATAAAGAATTATATAAAACTTTTAAAAAATTCATTAAATGTTGATGCGAATTTAATAATAGCCACATTTTCAGAGAATGGTCCCTTAAAATGTAGCGGTCTTGAAGTTTCAAGATACAGTAAGAATTCTATTTCTAATTTACTTAAAAATGATTTTAAGTTGATTAAATCAGAAATCAGTATTCATAACACTCCATTTAATACAACTCAAGAATTTTTATTTACAAAATTTAAAAAAAAATAATTTCAATTTGACATTGGAATAAAAACTGCTTTTAAATCTGGATCTTTTTTAAATTCATCAATTGGAAACATTGGACGTTGAATTCTTTTATAATCTAATCTGTAAAGATCTTGATCTACACCACCAGGTGTAAGAGCCATTATCCATCCGTTATTTATATTATAAAGTTCTGGAACTAGGTATCCAATTTTGACAACTACAATATCGGATTCACTAGGATTTAAATTCAAATCTGTAAAATCTTTAATATAGTGATAGGGTTTTCTTTTCTGTGTAACTATAACATTAATACTTCCATTTTGAACAACTATTTCAGTCTTAGCATTGACATCCCCTTTTTTAATAGATTTAATGATGCCTTTTAAAAAAATAGGAGGAGAAAATCTATTGTCTACATCAGCACCTACATATCCTTCAACGTAATCACCAACTGTAAGGTTTTTAGCATTTTTAATAAGATTTGGACCAGGAATTGAAGCATATATTAATGATGGTCCGTTTTTATCTTTAAATTCTTTAGTATTTAATAATTTATCAAGAGTCCATGTGACATCACCTGCACCTCCAGCTGTAGGGTTGTCGCCCATATCACTGATAATAAATGGTTTTGTTTTACTTTTTAAAGCAAGATTTATACTTTCTTTTAATGTTCCAACTGGTGCAACAAATACAAATTCATCTTTCACATCCCAAAAACTTTTTGCTAAGTACTCAGAAGACTTTGCTACTTCGTCCTTGTTATCACCATAAACAACAACGACACCATGGTTTCTAGGTTCATCAGCCCAAGGGTATCCCATCCAAATAGCAGCGTCTATAACGCCTTCTTTTTTAGTTTCAGGATCTACTTTTGCATATAAACTTTTTCCTGGCTCTATTCTGGTACTTGTCTTTTCACCTGGTAAAAGAATTGGCACCTTAATTCTTGATTTGAAAAGCGGTTTTCCTTTTCCTGATTCTAATCTTTCAATCAAATTAGTAACGGCTCTTCTTTTGGACTCAATAGCATCTTCATGAGGGGACATTCTGTAAGCTGTTATTAGATCAGTTTCTTTAGCTAATTCATGTGAAACATTTCCGTGAGGATCCATTGATGTAGATATTAAAGTATCGTAACCAACAACTTCTCTAACTCGTTTTATAAAATCCCCCTCTGGATCGTCAATACCCTCAACACTCATTGCACCATGAATATCAAAAAATAATCCATCATACGGCAGATTTTCTTTTAATCTTTTTAAAGTTTTATTTACTAATGATTCATAAGCTTCTCTTGTTACTATACCACCAGGAATAGCATGACCTCTTATAGTTGGAATCCATTCCGCTTTTTCTCTGTAAATTGAATCTTTTTGTAAAAATGGGTAATAGCTAAAAATATCCTCGCCAATTCTAGCTTTAAAGTCAGATTCTAATGTTTTAGCAGGGGAAAAAGTACTAGACTCAATAGCAAGTCCTGCTATTGCAATTCTTGGTTTTTGTACTTGATTACAACTGTATAATATTGAGATTAATAATAGTGATATAGAAAAGTTCCTCATGTTTGTTAATTTTAATTCCTTTAAATTTAACAATAGAAAATTTAAATTATGACAAGACAGACTTTTTTTTATTTATTAGTTCTATTGGTATTTAGTTCCTGTTCTATAGATAGTGAAATTTCAAGTTTAAAAATTAGTCCTGTTTTAATAGATTCAAATATAAATATTAGAGCAATAGAAATTAAGAACAATAAAGTATATTCTGCAACTTCAAACGGATCTATTCTGTATTTTGACATTGATAAAAGCGATGTTATTTCAGAAATTAATTATGAAATTGAAAACGATTCAATTGTTCCAAATTTTAGATCATTAGCTCTTACTGAAAATGATGTATTTGCAATGTCAATTGGAGACCCTGCATTGCTTTATAAAAATGGAAATGTTGTATATAAAGAGACCCATCCTAAAGTGTTTTATGATTCTATCGAGTTTTGGAATGATAATGAAGGAATTGCAGTGGGTGATTATACAGATAATTGTATAAGTGTTATTATAACAAGAGATGGGGGCGAATCTTGGAATAAATTGGACTGTTCTGTTTTTAGTAACATAAAAGATTCAGAAGGGTTTTTTGCAGCAAGTGACACTAATATTTCAATTATTGATAATTATACTTGGATTGCAAGTGGGGGAATAAATAGTAGAGTGTATTTTTCAAAAGATAAGGGTAGGAGCTGGCAAATTTTTAGTACCCCTATTTTACAAGGAGAATCTACAACTGGAATATTTAGTATTGATTTTTATGACAAGAATAATGGGTATGCTATAGGAGGAGACTATACTAAACCTGAAATAGATAGTTTAAATAAAATTATCACTAGAGATGGAGGAAAGACTTGGAAAACAATAGCTGATAATAATAACCCTGGATATAGAAGTTGTGTTCAATATTTTCCAAATAGTAATGGAAAAAAATTACTAGCTGTTGGTTTTAATGGAATAGACTATTCCTCTGATAGTGGGCATAGCTGGAAGCATTTCAGTGATGATGGGTATTATACTGTAAGATTTTTAAATGATACTGTAGCTTATGCAGCAGGAAATGGAAAAATTTCTCGATTAATTTTCAAATAAAAAAAACCCTGCGTTAGCAAGGTTTTTTTTTAATATTTAATAACTATTTTTTATTCTTGTGAACTCGCAAAAAGTTCTAGTTCAGCTTTCATTAATGTGGGATCAAATAAATGTACTTCTTCAACTATTTCACCATTCTCCCATCTAAAAGATAGGTGAGCAGGAAGTTCAATTAAATTTCCACTTGTTTTTCCAACTGCTGACCATTTAAACCATGTATTAGTCCAAGTTTGACCACTTTCATATGCTTTCGTTTCGACATATATAGGTTCATCTGCCCCTTGTATATTAAGCATTTGAATGTTATCAAAAGCAGTATGCTGAGCTCCAATTAATCCAATTAGTTCAGATAAAGGAGATTGTTCAACACTTCCAAGCCATAAAACAATTTTATCATCATCTGCCCACAGTTTTTTTAATCCATCAATATCATTATTTAGATAATGTTCATAATGTCCTCTAATTGCATTTGATTTTTCATCTTCAAATTCAACAATAGTAACATTTGATTGATTACAACTAACAGCAGTTATAGTAATCAATAGTAATAGTAGTTTTTTCATAATACTTTTTTTATAATTAATTTTATTCCCAAGGTCTCATCCATTGAACGACTCTGTTAACTTTTCCATTAACAACATGTATTCTTTCAAAGTAGTGTTGTGAAGAAGATGAACCATCTTTATGTTCGATTTCTTCAGTAAAATTGATTGAAACTACTGTGTAGTTTTCTGATCCTTCAACTGCAATTGGGGTTACATTATGCATAGTTCTTTTAATTGACTTAAAAGTTGACTGTCTTTCACTCACAAAATCAGTATTTGAAGTGTCAACATCCACAACACCAGCCATATCTCCTGGATGAAATTTCACAACATCTTCAGATAATTCTACCATTTTATCCAATTCCATATCACCATAAGCATTATAAAAAGCCATGGCAATTTCAAGATCACTTTCAGATCCAATAACTGCTTTAGGACTTGTTCCCTCAGGGAATTGTTCGTCTCCTCCCATATGCCAAACTCCACCAGATTTTTCAACTTCAATTGTTTTTGTTTCGCAGCTAATAAAAGTTGCAACAACAAATAATATTAATAATTTTTTCACAGCTTTAAATTTTAAAAGAATTTATAATAAGTATTGTTAAAGTGAGCTTGCATTCCTTTTTGACCTCCAATAACTAAAGGTATCGCTTTAGCAACAAGTTTACTTGGATCTTCATTGAATCTCCAATCTAAATAAGTCTCGTATTGTTCATATGAGTCCCAGTACTCGTAAATGAAATAAGTCTGAGTTTCTTCATTGTAAAAAGCTTCAAGATGAGTACAGCCATCAGCATTTCTAGTTACGGTTAAACCGTCTTCAGAATCCATTAACTCTTGATATTTTGCAATATTTTTTTTGCTAACTTTTGCAGTAAAGATTACTACATTTCTTTGAGCAGGTCCGACTGCATTTACCATTCCAGTGGCATCAAAATATTCTCCTGTGGTAACAATTTTTCCATCCTTGAAATCAAAATTATGGTAAGACATTAAGCTAAATTCTCTTCCAGTTGATTTACTAATCCCACTCCATCTTCCATATGCTCTAACACTACCGTCTGGCTTCATTGTTAAAGTATCAATTCCAGGTAACCAAACAGGTTCATTGAATTTTACATCAGTATAATTTTTTACATAGAAATCTGCCACCTGAAATGATGCATCGTATCCAACTCTTCCCATGCCGTACATTGGAGAAACATCTTGTACATCCTCAGAAACTACCTCTTTCCATAACTCGATATCACCAGTTTCGAAAGCTTGAACCCATTTTTTAGCAAGTTCTAAATTTGAATCATATTCAGGATTCGAAGAACACGATACTGCTATAAGACTAATTAATAATAATATTTTTTTCATTTTATTAATGTTTAATTTATTTATTTTCTCTTTTAGCTGAAGACCACATAGCTAATTGACCATCAACAATTTGATACCATTCTTCGTATACATCTCCATTACTTCCTGTGAATCTAGCGCATACCCATTCACCATTTTCATTTGCATAATCTCCATCTTCAGACTTAGTTGGTTTTACTGAAAAAGCGAAATTCGTAACCCATCCCCATTCTTCACCATTTTCTAAGGATGTTTGATATCCAGCTTCAATATGAGCTATGAACTCTTCTGCGTTTGTTGAAACAGTGTTATCGTCATGAGTAAAGTTTCCATCATTAGAAATAAGTGTTTTTAAAGTTTCATAATCTCTATCTGTCCATGCTTTATCGATTGCTTTAAAGACATCAATAGATGCTTCTGATCCTAGCGTCACAGATTGTCCCGTTCCTTCGATAAATCCATTTGACGGTGTTTCACATTCTTGATTTTGGTTAGCACAAGAAATAAATAGTCCAATAAGACTCAATAATAATAATTTTTTCATTTTAGTTTATTTAATTGATTAGTTCTGAAAAATTCAGAAAGGTTAAGTTAAGAAAAATCTTTTAAAGATACCCTAAAGAATGTTTAGTAATTAGAATCTCTTTCCAATAGACACTCCACTTCTAATAGTTGCGGTATTCATTCCGTTAACATCTTCATCATACAATAGATTTCTGCCAACTCCAAACATTAATTCAAAAGTAAACCCTTTTCTGTTTATCCATTTTCTACCCACTGCAAGTCCTGGTGAGATGTCAGTGTAAGATTCTGATTTTGCATCTGAATAATTCTCAATTTTAGCTGACGAAAACTTAGTAAAGATTTCAGCAAACACACCATAACCTCCGTAATCTTGAGATTCTAAAAAATAAAATCTGTAATACGGTGTAATTGCAAATTTATCATTCCATTCTGAACCCAAATCAGTATCAAAATTAATAAACATTGTTGCACCATAAGCAGTAGAAGAATTTCTGTTTTTTTCATAACCCAACGTTAGAGCAGGGAATATTATAAAATCTAAAAAATCAATTTTAATTTCATTTTGCCCTAGTAATTTATTTAAATTTTCAATCTGAGTATCAGATTTAACTACCTCAACTTTCTGAACTTCTTGAGCAATACTTAGTAATGGAATTAAAACAAATATTATTATTAATTTTTTCATTATTTAAATTTTTTATAA